>SPKZ01020223.1_pt1 | contig 43702 bp, 57 predicted proteins | sample 2456571 | NCBI WGS metagenome assembly SPKZ01 (sample SAMN11192286, study PRJNA482655) | marine metagenome | biome: ENVO:00000447; feature: ENVO:00000244|ENVO:00000211|ENVO:00000569|ENVO:00002023; material: ENVO:00002151; isolation source: ocean water from marine abyssalpelagic zone ...
AGATTAACAATTAGTTGTTTTGCAGAAATTATCTCATTTTGAGAATCATATGTAATCACATAAAGCATTGCAAATGAACCATTAGGAAAGGGTGTTACATTGTTAAATGTAATATTATCACTAGATGTAGATTTTACAGTATTTGGATTACAGCTGACACAACCTATTGTGTAATTTTTTGCTTCATCATCATGATTCCAAGTGATTTTAATTGTAGCAGAGTCACCATCATAATTTGATACAAATGTTTTGACATTATCAAGAGGTTCGGCAAATGCCTGATTACTAAAAATTACGCCAGTTACTAATACAAACAGGCCTAATAATGCAATAATGTTCAATCCTCTTCCTCCAAATCGTTTCTTAATTTAACCATATTTTGCAAGTCTTTTTTATAAATTTCTACTACATCTATTCTTTCTAATCGTTTTACAGCTCTCCACATGGTAGTTCTAGGTTGAAGAAATTTTTTTCGTAGATCACTTTCAAAAACTTCGCCTCCATTTTCAGAGATGAATTTTACAATCTCTTTATCATCTGCACGCATATCTAGTCTAAAACTGAAAATGGTATTAGGATCTATAGATTCAGATTGTTTTTCAGATGTAATCACTGGTGTTTGTATCTGAGGTTTTGATTGTTTTTTCTTTATTACAATAGCTGTTCCAATACTTGTTGCAGCAATTGAGCCAATTACTAATCCAATTATCATAATATCAGATGTAAGTCCAGGTTGATTTGGTATAATTTCTGGAGTAACTCCAAAAATGTAATCAATTTGAGTAGGTCCGCTAAAAAGTTCTAGTTTGATTTGCTCATCAATTTGTTCCATGTTAGTTGGTAAAACATCCATTCCTACAATTACAGAATTTTCAGGCATTAGTAATGAATAGTTTGATGGGGAATCAAATGAAAAAGTCCAAACTCGTCCTTCTTTAGAAATTAAATCATGAATATCATAATCAATAGTAATAATTGATAAATCTAAAGTTTCAATTGTTACTATATCATCAATAATATCTCCAGATAACAAAGAACCATTTTCTCCAACTGCTGCAAAATTATCAACAGACGGACCAAAAAGACTCAGTTCAAAATTTGAGGAATCTACATCCATCTGAGAGAATACATGTGTAGAACCATCAGAATTTATGGTAAGTTCAAGAGTTCGAGTAGAGCTGAATGAGGTCTGTAAAGGTATTGTTAGTGCAACTACGATTAAACCAGCCATTATCAAAGGTGTGTTAACCATTGTTTCGAGTATACCCTCAGTCCTTACAAAAAGCATTCCATCTTCTCGAAGAAACTCTTTCCTATGAATTGGTACGATTTCTGGATTCATAACATCAATACCTTAGATTCATGCTCTCCACTAATCCCTGAAATCTCTTAAATTCCTGAAAAAATTGAAGTCCTTTTTCAGTAATTTGAAAGACTCTATTCCTGTCAGTTTTGACTGATTCTACTAAGCCTGCTTCTACCAATTTCTCACATTTGTCTAGTACTGCATAGTGAGAAAGGTTAGCCTTTCGAGAGATTGCAGATATAATGATTCCATCACGACCGCCATCAGCGGTAACGTCTAAGATATCACCCATTATGCCCATTTCTGACCTGTATTGTTGTTTTGATATGCTAAGTATAGATCAAGTTAGTATTATAGGGACATTCTGAAACCTCAAAGCGGAACGCATAGCGGAACGCAATTTTAGTTGGAAAAATATCATATTTTTTTACAAAAACGATTCGGGGAAGAAATTCATAGAAATTTTGTGCCTAAAAATTTGATTAAAAAATTTGATTTTTCTTGAAAAAATACCATTTTTAATATTTTTAGAAAAATAATGGTATTTTAAGAATTTATAGTCATTTTCAATAAATTTTGCATGTAAGGAACAGGACGATTCCTCGTTGTTCCTAATCTATCATTTTGATATAATTCTGAATATGAAAAAATCTCAAAAAAGATCAATTGGTGTTATTGCAATCCTTTTGATGCTTGGTGCTTCACCACTATCTGTAACTTACTCATTTGCAGATTTTGGAAACTATCAAGAAGGTAAGAAGGAACAACAAAGTAACCAAAAAGAGAGATTTGGTGCAATTCTTACTGAAAAAATTGTTGATGGAAAGCTGAAAGTACAACATTATGAATTGCCTGATGACATTTCATAAAAAGATATGCAGAGAATGCTATCATCTGATGGTGAAACATCTAGTTGGGCATTTGTGAATACAAATGCATATCATTCAGGAATAATTCTCTTTGATGGAAAAGCATTTAAAATTGGAGAAAATCTCTGGAAGATTTCTACAAATGGTGTGTTAAATCTTGGAGAAAGGCAGTTTGACCTAGAATTAAATGGAAAATCCAATGGAACCCAGATGATATTGAATGGGACTGCCTCAGTGGGAAAACTCAGTTACAAAATCATATTTTCTGGAAAAGTTTCAGAAACAGATGAAGAGAATGTATTTGAAATTTTCTTTGTAAATTTGGTCACAAAAAATCCGGAATTAGGTGAAAATATCAAATTTCCACAAATTGAGGAATTAATCATCAATTTAGAAAAATCAATCGAGTCTAATCAAGAATTCAGAAATATGATATTGATTAGATAATCACCTTTTTTTCTTTTTTTTTTGACTAAAAATCATTCACAAGGTCAGCTTTGAGATTCATAGTAACTTTTTATTCCCATTTTAAAAAGAATATTATAAAATGTTTGACAAGTTCAAAAATGATGAGGGAGGAGAAATGGTAGAAGAAAGACCTGAAGAAAGTTCCAATGCAGAATCTGTAGAAACTCCAGCTAAATCTAGTCAAATTGGAATTGGAGAATTAATGGGAAAACGTGCCAAGCTAGAAGAGGCAATTGATTATGTTGGTTTAATGATTAAGAATCTCAAAGATAAAAGAACTTCACTTGAAAAAGATATTGAAGAAGAATCTGTAGATATTAAAAATCTCAAAGAAAAACTTCAAAAGGTTAGTGAATACATTGATGAGGAAAACAGAGGAATTACAGAACTTGCCAATAAAAGAAAGCAAGTAGAATCAGAAGCTGATCAAGCGGGTGTTATAATCAATGATTTACGAAACAAATTATCAAGTGTTGATAAAATTATTGATGATGAAGGTAATAGGGTAAAGCAAATCAAAGAAGCAAGAAATTATCTAGAAAGTTAGATTGTAATCTAAGAGATTTGAATGTACGAAGTATGGCTAAAACAGGGTTAAAATTGAATTAGAGGAATTTTGTACTAGTTGTTTCTTGTGTACTTGTTGGTACTGATGGAAACATTTGACCTGCAGAACTCTCAGCAACAGCTGTAGCTTCTTTTAGTATTCTCTCAGATTCTGTGTTTGTAGACTCATCAATTCCAAATGTGGCATCCCCTGAGAAACTTTCAGTCATAAATCCTCCAAGCATTTCAGCCATTTGGCCAATTTCTTGTTCAGCTCCAGGCATAATTTTTCCAAGAGAAGATTTTAGATTTTTCATTAATCCCATTGTTGGCATGATTGCTACAACAGTATCTCCAAGATCGCTAAATGTGGTTAAACGTAATTCAATTTGTTCTAATGCAATTCTAGCACTACTCATGATTTTAGTAACTTTTCTAATCTCAGCTAATTCATTTCCAAGAATTTTACTAGTTCTAACATCATGTTTTTGAGTTGCTTCTACAATTCTTTGAAATAATTGTGTATCACGTTCTTGTAGATTTTTTAACATTGAATCTAATTTTTTAATTTGTAATTGTAATTTTTTAACTCCATCCTGAATTCTTGGTTTGAGTGCTCCTTTAGGTTTGATAGCATCATTAATTTTTTCAGTAATTCCTGATTTTGGTTGTTTTGACCATTTACTGTGTAAACTAGGCATAAATTTGATTTCAGAATATGTACTTAATTTTGAGTGTGAAAAATGGTTAACCGGACGTGAAATTTCACTAACAAAGATTGAATTTTTTCTCATATTTAGATAAAAATATTTTTTATAATAGAGCCTAGAAACTGCTTCATTGAAGAAAAAAATTGTAATAATTTTCATAGTTGTAATAATTGGAATTCTTTTAGTAAATTTTTCATCAGACAAATCTGAAAAAATGAATAGTGTTATTTTTCATGTGACTCTTGCTGATCCAGATTTATACATTAATGGAGTTTATGCTGAAAAATTTACTATTGACAAGGGACAATATTCTTTTAGATTTGTTCCAAATGGAAGTAGTCCAGAGATATTATCAATTTCAATAAATGGTAAGAATTTTGATTTCTCTGAAAATTTTAAACTACAAAGTACCTTACATGAAACTGAAATCTCAGAATATTTTACATGGGAGTATGAAGGAGGAAAAATTATTGAGATTTCAGAGATCCAAGAAGTTTCAATTATTATTAATCCAAATGGAAATGTGATAGGTTCGGTATCTGTAGATATATTAGAAAATTAAAAGGCGTTAACCCCTAACTGCAGAACAATGAGAGATTTCCTCTCGTGGTCAAATGCCTCAACATTTGATTGCCTTTTCCGTTCTGCGGGGCTACGCAGTTTAGTCGATAGGAATTTGAACCTTCGGCATTAATTATTATAGTAACTTTAACTATTTAACATTTAATATAATAAATTATAAAAAACAATAATATTTTTTGAAATATTTTATGCCTAATAAGAAGTAAATTCATCTATAAATTACGAATTTTCATTCAAAAATTATTGAAATTATCTGGAAAAATTGCATTAGTAACTGGAGGAAGTCGTGGAATAGGATTTGCTACAGCTAAAATTTTGTCAGAAAATGGAGCAACAGTTGTAATTACAGCAAAAAACTCAGAACGACTAAAAAAATCAACATTGGAAATTCCTAATTCAATTGGTATTGTTGCGGATATTAGAAATAAAGTTGATGTAAAAAATGTCATAAATAAAATAATTGAAAAATTTGGTAAATTAGATATTCTTGTAAATAATGCAGGAATATTTCCAAAAATTAAACAATTACATGAGATTGATGAAGATGATTGGAATGAAGTTTTAGATGTGAATCTTACAGGACAATTTAGATTTACAAAGGAGGCAATTCCTCATTTGCAAAAAACATCTGGATCAATAATTAATATTTCATCAGATGCAGGATTAAAAGCATATCAGGGATTTAATGCTGATGCTTATTCTGCTTCAAAAGCTGCTTTAATTTTACTTACAAAATGTTGGGCACTTGAATACGCTAAAGATAAGATTAGAGTGAATTGTATTTGTCCCGGAGTAGTAGATACAGATATGACAAAGCCATTTTTGAAAACTCAAAAAGATAGAGAATTCATGGACAGTGAGCATCCTATAGGTAGAATGGGTCAACCTGAAGAAATAGCTAAAACAGTAATGTATTTTGTATCAGATGATTCATCATGGACCACAGGGACAATACTTGCAATAGATGGAGGACAATCAATAAAATGAATTCACATAAATGTAATACATCATTGGTGAAAAGAATATGATTAAAAATAGAAAAGATAAAGCTAAATTAATAATTCTCTTAGGAGGAATTTGGATAATTGTTTCATTACCACTACCATGGATAATTAACAACCCCACAGTTTCTGAATCTTCATTTTATACAATATTGGGAATTATTGGCATAATGTCTATTCCATTTATTGCTCTAGGGATAGCATGGACACTAAAACCCGAACTTACAACTTAGGAAATTTTAATTGAAAGGTATTCCCATAGTTGATAAAATTCCTGAATTAGATATTGCTATCAAGGCTGCAAATGATGCTGGAAATGCAATTTTAGAAATTTATCAAAGAGATTTCAAAGTATCTAAAAAAAGTGATGATTCTCCTATTACAGATGCAGATCTTAAGAGTAACGAAGTAATTAAAAAAATTCTTTCACAAACAAAACATGCAATTTTATCTGAAGAAGACAATGATGATCAAAGTAGATTATCAAAAGAGATGATTTGGATTGTAGATCCACTTGATGGAACTTCAGATTTTATTGATAAAACAGGTGAATTTACGGTAATGATTGCATTAATTAAAAATAAAAAACCAATTCTAGGAGTAATTGGTTGGCCTACAGAAAAAACATTGTTTGTTGCACAAAAAGATAGTGGGGCATTTAGATATTCAAATGATGAATGGCAAAAAATATCTGTAACTACAGAAACAGAACTCACAAAATGTAGAACCGTTGGATCAAGACACCATTTATCAGATAAGGAAAAATCATTTATTAAAAAATTAGGAATTAAAGATTTTACAAGCATAGGCAGCTCATTAAAAGTTGGAAAAATTAGTTCAGGGGAAGCTGAAGCATACATTACAACTACAAATAAAATGAAAGAATGGGATTCAGCTGCATCTTATTGTATTATTTCAGAAGCTGGAGGAAAAATGACAGACATGTTAGGAAATGACATCACATACAATAACAAAGAAGTGTATCATCAAAATGGAATTTTGGTAACAAATGGATTAATTCATGAGAAAATTGTTGAAGAATTTAAAAAATTAGAGTAGGTTTCTTCCTTTAAGAAAATCCCTTACTTTGTTTGCACTATCTGAAAGTGAATCATGTTCTGTGTCAATTACTAAATCCGCATTTTCTGGAGCCTCATAAGGATCATCAATTCCTGTAAATCCTTTGATTTCTCCTTTTCTTGCTTTGGCATACATGCCTTTGACATCTCTTTCTTCACATTTTTCAAGTGAACATTTTACATAGCATTCTGCAAATTGATCACCTGAATTGATAATCTCTCTTGCATTTTCTCTGTTCTCAGCATATGGAGATACTAGCGATACTACACTAGGAACACCATGATTCAACAAGAGTTTAGCCAAATGAGCAACTTTTTTGTTGTGTTCATCACGTCCTGCTTTTGAAAAATCTTTTGGAGAAAACCATTCTCTTAGTTCATCACCGTCAAGCATTGCTAAATTTGGTATATCTTTTTGCAAATCTTTTACGATTGTAGTTTTTCCTGAACAAGGAAGGCCGGTCATCCAAAGAATGAAAGGTTTCATGAAGAAAAATATCTAAACAGGACATAAAGAGCTTACGTTAATTTTTAAATCAAGACTAATTTTCAAGCTATTTGATTTCTTTAATGATATCCTAAAATCAAATAAATCTAGTTTAACTTTTATCCATACATGTTTATCTGTAATTATTAATGAATCTCATAATTTTGTCTATTTTGAATTTGATTAGAGGGCAAGGTGGTGAAATTATTTCATTGTCTGATTTTGATGTAAGTTTTATTTTTGATAAAATTTTTGAAATACAAAATTCTATTTCAACACTATCTATTCAAGATGGTCCAATTGCATCAGCTCCTGTAATATTACTTGCAGCAGGAGTAGTAATTTTTCTTGGAGTTGCAGGAGAAGCATTTTTCAAAAAAACAGGAATACCAGATGTTGCATTTTTAATGGTTCTTGGAGTAATAATAGGACCAGTATTAGGAATTATACAACCAGAAGCTGTAATTGAAGTAGTGCCATATTTTGCGGCACTTGCATTAATAATTATTATGTTTGATGGTGGGGGTTCCTTGGATGTATATCTCAACAAAGCTTGGTAATGCTCAGCATGCATACATGCTCACATTAGGAATTTTGTTTGTTTTGTTCTTTTTAGCAAATTCGTTTGGGGAATCAGGTGCTTTAACTGCACTTGTGTTTGGTTTAATGCTTGGAAATAAACGCCATCTCTCACGAGTACTCAAATTTAAGCTGCCAAGAATTGAGTTAGATGATCCTACACATAATCAACTAACATTTTTGGTAAGATCATTTTTCTTTGTGTTTGTAGGATTAATGGCAAGTTTTGGACAAGTAGAATATGTTGTGTTTGGAATTTTGATTACAATTGCTGTTTTTGGTGGAAGAATATTTGTTGGAAAAATAACTCTAACAAAAAGATTTTCCAAGCTTGATAGAGCTGTAACTAATTCAATGATTCCTAGGGGATTAGCTGCTGCAGTACTTGCAACATATCCTATAACTATGGGTTTACCAAACGCTGAAGCTTATCCACAAATAATTTTCTTTATCATTTTATCATCAGTAATTATTACTACAATTGGCTTAGGAAAATCAAAGAAAATTCCTCCACCCGAATCAGTTGAGGGTGGATTTGTTAAAAAATCACCAGAGGATTCTGATGATGGTGGATTAATTGAAAAGACGACTGATAATTCAATGACTGATTCGGTTGATGGTGGATTTGTTAAAAAATCTGATTTTAACTAAGTTTGTTAACTATGCAAAACTTGGTAATTTTACAAAATTAGAGCCTGAATTATACAAAAATTTACAACAGATTAACATGAAAACTAAGAGTTTAGTTTTTCTTTAATTGTTTGAACATATTTTTTATTATATTCGTTAAATTGTTGAATCTTATTTTGAGCCAACGCCATAGCACCAGGTCTACTGTTGATATGTTTTTCAGTAGCTTTTTGTTGTTCTAAAAGATTCTCAAGATTTTCTTTTGGTTGTGATTCTAATTCTGCAAGTAAAATTCCAAGTTCTTTTTCAAAAATATTTTTCATGTCAGGAATTTCAGGTGGATCAGCACCAATGATTTCTTTGGTAGTTATTTTTCCAAATACTTTCTTATCTAATTCAATCAATAACAAAATAAAGAATTAGTTGTATAAATTCAATTTCATTTGAAAAGAATTTGGAAAAAACGAGTGTAGTGTAATCAAACATTTTATCTTTAGATAATTTTATTGCTTTTTGATGACTTATTATGTAGAAGTAGAAAAGGAAAAGAAAAATATCTAGCTCAGATTGTAAGATAAAATTAGTAATTTAATCACGCCTAAAAATTAAAGTTCTACTTATAAGAAATCAATGTCAATAGAATTATGGCAGTCCCAACTGATATCGAGGAATTTGTTGAAAAGCACATCAAATTAATGATTTCTCAAACTGAAACGTATCTACCTTTTATCAAAGTAGCATTTCCATACTCAAATAATATGGCAGATAGTGTTTACAATCTAATTATTGGTAGTGCATTATCTGTATTTGTAAATCAATATGCAATAAAGATGAAAAATCCAACTGTAGAAGATTTTACAGAATTTGGAAAGACTGCTCTTAAATATAGAGATCAGATTGACCAGTTTTTTAAATAATTAGGCCAATTCGCCTAGAAAGTGAATAGTATCATTAGTTACAATAACTGTTCTATCTCTTGGAACACGGTATAATTTTTTTGAACCGTTATTTGATTGGACAATGAGTTTTGAAAATGGATCTTTGAGTGATTTGTAAAGAACTCCTTTATCATTTGCTGATTGAGACCAATTAGTTCCCTGAACAAATGAAATTGTTTGAAATTTTACAACTTGATAGGAATAAACCATTTCTAATTAATTAGTAATAATTGCACTCATTAAGGATTTGCCTCCAATTAGTGCTGCAATAGATAATCCCACATTTGCAATAATATTGATTGCAAGTATTCCATATTGATTATTTTCTAGAAGATTATTCGAATCAAGTGCAAACGATGACATCGTAGTAAGTGATCCACAAAATCCTACTGCTGCAAAAAGAGAATATCTTCCATCAAGATGGTATTGTTCTGATATTATTACAAATGCGCCAAGGATAAATGCGCCAATAACATTGACTATCAAAACATTGACAGGTAATGTATTGAAAAGTAAAGGTGATTCAGTAACCTTGTATCTCAAAAAAGCTCCAAGTACAGAACCAACTGCAAGAAAAACATATTCCAGACCTTTCATCTATACGACATACACTAAAGACATTATTAGTGCTATTTGTGACGATTTTAATTCAATTTGTTCCTAAATTAATAATAATTTGGAGAAATGTGTCTATGGTTTTTATAGGTTCAATATTTTCCCAGACTGAATGACCATTAAACTAAGATGTGATGACTATGGTTTTGAGTGTGAATTTGCACTAGATGAAGAAAAAACTATAGGATTAATCCAAAAATTAAGAGATCATTTTGAAGAAGAACACGGAATTGATTATACAATTGAGGCAGTAACTCAAATGATTACAAATCGTGGGCATTCTTTAGAATCAATAAAGAAATAAATTTTAAAAAAAATTATTTTTCATTTTTAACATTTATTATAATGTGTTTTGTATGTAAAACAAGAATTTTAGTTTATTATAAAAAAATTAAAGGAATTTTTTGTTTACAAAGTTTTGTTATGATTATAAAATTACCTAAAACGATTTATTTTTATTTTAAAAGTGCAAATAGTTTACAGTAGTGATAAAAAATTATTCAAATGATTATGATGTCAAGTGTGAACTAGATACTTGCAAAACCTATCCTGCAATAACAGACTCTGATAGAGGTGAAATAATTTGTGGGGGTTGCGGTCTTATCCTAGTGCAAAACATATCTGATGCATCATATGAAAGCAATGGTTACACTCAAGAAAGTTTTATGAAATTAGCAAGAACAGGTCCAGCTACATCATTAACAATGTATGATAGAGGACTATCGACTGTTATTGGAGCCAATAAAGATTCTACTGGAAAACCATTGCCTAGCAAAACAAAATATGAGTTCAATAGATTACGAACATGGGATCAGAGAAGCAAATCAAGAAAAACTGCTTCATTTAGTAAGGCATTTACTTTACTTCACGGAATGAAAACGAAATTAGGAATACCAAATAATACTGTAGAAAATGCAGCCTATATTTACAGAAAAGTAGTTGATGCAAAACTAACAAGAGGAAGAACAATGGCATCATTAATTTCTGCATCTTTGTATGCAGCATGCAGGGAAAATAACATTCCAAGAACACTGGATGATATTGCTAATGCTGCAAATATTGAAAGGCGAATACTATCTAGAGATTTAAGAACTATAATCAAAAAGCTTGGATTAAATCTTAATCAATATGATACTGCTTCATTTATCTCAAAAATTTCAAATAACATGAATCTAAAAGAAAAGACCAAACGAGATGCATTTGAGATACTAAGAAAATGTGAAAAAGAACAAATTACTGCTGGAAAACATCCTGTGGCACAAGCTGCGGCTTCATTGTACATTTCATGTATAATAAATGGTGAAAAAATCAGTCAAAAAAAGTTTTCAGTGGAATCTGGAATAAGTGATGTAACAATCAGAAATAGAACTGTATTAATCAAGAAAACATTAAAGCTAGTTGAATAGATTATTTTAAAAAAATTCTACAAGTTAATTGTGGTAGAAACTATTTTTTCAAATAATATATTTTTTAGTTGACTAAGCAAATCCATCATTACTTTGATTTGTTCCATTATTACTTCTTTAAGACTTTGAATAGTATCATTAAGTTCAGATATTTCAGCTTGAAATCTTGACTTTTCATTTTTTAGAGTTGATATTTGACCTTGGAGATCAGTATTTTGTTGTTTTAATTTGTTATTTTCTTCAGTTAATCGTTGCATTTTTTCTGATTCAGTTTCTCCTGGAAATGGTATAGGGGTAGGTACAGGTTCTGGCATTCTGATGGGTTCTGGTTCTGGAGTAGGTGCAGGAATTTGAGGAGGTTTTGGTTCTTGTTCAGTTTCAAATGCTAAAGTAAATTGAACAGTACTAACTAAGAAAATTGTAATAGTTAAACCAAAAATTAGACTAGTTTTCATTTTATTCTATCAATAATAATAGAATAATTTTGTATATGAATATGATTATAAATTTCTAAATGAAAAGAAGAGTTATTTGTAGAAATCAGGTTCTTGGTCTCTTTTTTGTTTTGGAAGATCATCCATAACAGCTTGAACGACTTCATTGTGATTATATGTTAAATGTCTAAGAAATTTTGCTGATTCATCTGCTCTTTTTTTTGATCAGCAAATAACATTTCAGGGCTACTTAATTCAGCCATCATCGTATTGCATTCCTGACATGGATCAAAATCAAGATAAAGTTTCATTATTTTGTCTCATTCTCCTTAGTATTTAGACTATTTTATGAATTGAGCAATGGTGCCTCTTTTTTTCGAGGTTTTACCTTATCTACTGCATCAATTAGATCTTGTTGAGAAATCTTGATTTCTTTAATATTTTGAGATTTACCACTTACATATCGTTTTAGAGCTGCCATTGCTGCTCTGTTTGCAACTGCACCTATTTCTGCTCCACTAAAACCATCTGTTAATTCTACAAGTTTTTCAATCTTAACATCATTTGCAAGTGGTTTCTTTTTGGTATGAATCTCAAAGATTTGTTGTCTTCCTTTGGTATCAGGATTAGGTACCTCAATTATTCTATCAAATCTTCCAGGTCTTAACAAAGCCTCATCTACAATATCTAGTCGATTAGTTGCACCAATTATCAAAACATTATGTAATTCCTCTAATCCATCAATCTCAGTTAGAATTTGAGATACAACACTTTCTGTAACATGTGAACCAGAATCACTACTACCTCGTCTAGGAACAAGGGCATCTACTTCATCTAAAAAGATGATACATGGTGCTGCTTGTCTTGCTTTTCTAAAAATTTCTCTAATTCCTTTTTCAGATTCTCCAACCCATTTTGAAAGTAATTCAGGACCTTTTATGCTAATAAAATTAGACTCTGTCATGTTTGCAAGAGCTTTTGCAATCAAAGTTTTACCAGTTCCAGGTGGACCATGAAGTAGTATTCCTTTTGGTGTTTCTACATTGACATAATCAAAGGCTTCTTTATGTTTAATGGGCCATTCAATTGCTTCTCGAAGTTCTTCTTTTAATGCATCCAAGCCTCCAACATCATCCCAACTAACATCTGGAATTTGCACTTGGACTTCTCTGAGTGCACTTGGACTAACTTCTTTTAATGCGTCTCTAAAATCTTCACTAGTAATTCTAATTTTTTGAAGAATTTCTGAAGAAATTTTATCTTCATCAAGATCAATTTTTTCATCTGCAAGAATTCTACGAAGAGATCTCATTGCAGCTTCTTTTGCTAACACTTCTAAATCAGCTCCTACAAATCCGTGTGTGATCTTTGAGATTTGTTTAAGATCTACTTTGTCATCAATTGGCATACCACGTGTATGAATTGAAAGAATATCGAATCTTCCTTCATCATCTGGAATTCCAATTTCTATTTCTCTATCAAATCTTCCAGGTCTTCTTAGTGCAGGGTCAATCGAGTCTGGTCTGTTAGTAGCTGCAATTACTACAACTTTTCCTCTAGATTTCATTCCATCCATCAATGTTAAAAGTTGAGAAACTATTCTTTTTTCAAGCTCACCTGATACCTCATCTCTCTTTGGAGCAATAGAATCAATCTCATCTATGAAAATTATACTAGGTGAATTTTCCTCAGCTTGTGTAAATATTTCTCTGAGTCTTTCTTCACTTTCTCCATAGTGTTTTGCCATTATTTCAGGACCGCTAAGTGAGACGAAATTAGCATTAGTTTCTCCTGCTACTGCTTTTGCAAGTAATGTTTTACCAGTTCCCGGAGGACCATATAGTAAAACTCCTTTCGGTGCCTCTACGCCTATTTTATCAAACAATTCAGGATGTCTCATAGGTAATTCTACCATTTCTCGAATTTTCTTAACCTCGTTTTTTAGACCACCAAGTTCATCATATGTAATTCTTGGAATAGATGCATCAATTATTTTAGTCATTGAACCAAGTTTGAAAACTGTATTTTCAGTAACAATAACCGGTTTTGATGGTTTTGTACTAGTTACAATAAATTGTATTTTTCCACCCATTTGTGTTGGTAATTGAATTGAATCATGAACAGTAAAAACATGATTCTGAAAATTGGCAATCATTACATCATGTAATTGTTCTCCATCGATAGGCAATTTTTCAGTTGGTGATAATGTAATTTGTTCAGCATTAGAAGCTTCAACAGATTTAATGGATATTTTATCTCCAATTCCTGCACCAATATTTAATCTAGTAATTCCATCTATTTTTATAATTCCTGTTCCATATTCTTCAGGAGTTCCTGGCCAAAGTTTTACATGTGTTTTTTTATTATATGTTAACTCTAAGATTTGACCTGTATTCCATTTTTGATCTTCAATTATTTTGGGATCAACAATTGCTTTACCTCTTCCAACATGTTGTTGTGCAATTTCATCTATTTTTAAAATAATTTCATTCATATTATTACCTCAAAAAATAAGAGGGGTTTATTCAACCTCCACCTTTTTGCCTTTTGGTTTTTCTTCAACTAGTTTGAAGATCAGTTCTAAAATTCCATTTTTGTAAGAAGCCTTTGCAGAATTCTCATCAACTTTATGTTGTAATGGAACTTTTACGTGATACTTCTTTTTGTCATGTTCTGCAGAAAGATCTACAATTTTGTCTTCAACGACAATTTTGACATCAGTTTTTTCAACTCCTGGCATTTCAACTATGAGTTTTACTACCTTTTCTTTTTCATCAACAATTGTATCAACCATTGGCTCTCTTGTATCAGAAATTGAAAGTTGTTCTGGTTTGATGTTTCCATATTCCTGTACAACGGGTTTTCCATCTGGACCAACAGTCATTGTATAACCGTAATAATTTGGACCAGAATCAAAGCTATTGCCCTTGAATTCTTCAAAAATGTCATTCATGTTAAAAAAAGAGCTTGACATTTTTTTGAAGAGTCTACCAATTTCACTATCAAAGAAAGTTGTCATATTAATCTACTAATTGTAATATATATGACATTATATAAAGTTTAGTTAAAAATCATTGATTTCTTACATAATCCTATTATAACTGACATTACATAATAACCTTAATGAGGATTTCAAGCATGTCAATACCTGAAGTTGTTAAAGAGATCATCACTAGAAATCGCTCAATTTATGATTGTATGAAAATGGATTTGATAAATTATACAGCATTAGCAGTAAAAATTCAACCAGAAATTGAAAAAAATTTAGGAAATACTGTTAATCTCAACACAGTTGTAGTTGCAATAAAACGATATGCAGATTCATTTGAAATTAAGGAAGAAATCAAAGAAGAGTCAGTTTTGAAAAATGCTCGATTGGTTTTGACTGATGGAATTATGGATATTAAATTTTCAGTAAAGGATTCAAATGAAATGGATCCTATGGTAATTTTAGATAAGTTTTCCAAAATAACGAGTGATTATGAGTTTTTTAGACTGTCTGATTCTTTTAGATTTCTTGCTGAAGATATGGAAGACATTAGAAAAATTTTTAGCAATGTTTCAAACAGAGAAAATTTATTCAGTACGGGTCTTGCAAAGATCAGAATTTCAATACCAACAAATCATAATCAATCAGATGTAGTTTCTTATGTTGTTGAGGTTTTACATGTAAATGGAATTGAGTTATCAAATGCATTTTTCAGTCAAGATAATATCACTATAATTCTAAATGAAAATGATGCTGCAAGGGCATATGATATCTTGCATTCAGATATTGTAAGAACCTGATTATTCTTAGTTTCACTAAATTATTCTTATAGCATATATTCACCTAATTTGTGAAAAAGACACAATTGGCTAGAAATAAGAAAAAAATTGTGATTTTAGGAGGGGGTTTTGCAGGAGTAAAATGTACCAGAAAATTAGAATCTGAATTTGGAAATAATTCTGAAATTGAATTAATAATGATAAGTGAAGATAATTTTCTACTATTTACACCAATGTTGCCACAAGTAGCATCTGGTATGATTGAAACCAGGCATATTGTTATGCCAATCAGAACTATATGTAAAAAAACAAAATTCTATGAAGGTAGAATTAAAAATATTGATCCTCATGGAAAATTAGTAAATTTATGGGGAACTGCAGATAAAAGAAGTATTTCTATACATTATGATTTTCTTGTTGTAGCTCTTGGTAGTGAAACGAATTTTTTTGGAATGGCAGATGTTGAAAAAAATGCATACACAATGAAAACTCTCAATGATGCAGTACTTTTAAGAAATAGAATAATTGATATGCTTGAACAGGCAGAAAATGAAACAAATCCAATTCTGCGAAAAAGTTTTTTGAGTTTTGTTGTAGCAGGAGGAGGATTTGCAGGAATTGAAACTGCAGGGGAATTAATGGATCTTCTTTTAGATGCTCGTAAACATTATCATACAATTCGTAAAGAAGATCTCAGAGTTATTGTAATAGAAGCATTACCTATGATCTTACCAGGTTTTAATGAAAAATTAGCAGGATTTGCAAAAGAGAAAATGACAGATAGAAAAATTGACATCAGACTAAAAACTGCAATAACTAGTTTTGATGGAAATGAGGTAACAACAAAATTCTTAGTTCAAAATCCAAAAGATCCAATTGTTGAACCAATTATTGATGTAATAAGAACAAAGACTTTGATCTGGACTGCAGGAGTAACTCCTGTAAATACAATTAAGAGATCATTATTCAAGACAGATAAAGGTAAAGTGATTGTCAATGATTATCTTGAAGTTCAAGATTTCCCAGGTGTTTTTGCAATAGGAGATTGTGCAATGTTTTTGAATCCAGAAACTAAAAGACCATTTCCTCCAACTGCACAAATTGCAGAAGCTCAGGCATTAATTGCAGCAAAAAATTTAATCGCACTAATCAAAAATTCAGAAAAAGAAAAATTTGAATATCATTCAAAGGGACAAATGGCAATTATCGGAAAGAGATCAGGAATCGCTACATTTTTGGGAATGAATATTTCTGGATTTTGGGCATGGTTAATTTGGAGAAATGTTTACCTTTCAAAAATTCCAACTCTTGATAAAAAAATTAGAGTATTTCTTGATTGGACAATAGATTTGTTCTTTGATAGAGATATCTCTAGACTAAAACTAATGAAACGTGAAGATGGAAAAGAGTACAAACTACTTGATGAAGTAGATGATGTTTGGTAAAAAATCTATTTTCGAAGTTTATGAATTATAACAACTGGTGCTGCAACATACATTCCTAAATTTAATATTATTAATGAAAGTCCATATCCTAACACTTCAAATTCAGAATCCATATTTACATAATTCAATAATGACAAGCTAGAAATCATTGGAGTAATTGCAATCTTTACTGCTTCTTTGAATACTGGATGTTCACGTTCTAAATCAGCAATGATTGGTGAGAATGAATAGTAGAATTGATTAAATCCAACCATAAATGCTGTTCCAGATTGTGTTGAAAGTAATGAATTGTTTCTAAGCTCTCTTAATTGTTGTACTTGGGGTGCCATTTCTGAACCAAAAGTGGCTGTTGCAATTAGACATCCACCACCTTCTTCAATTGATTCATTTGTAGATGGATCTTTTGAAAATATTTCAAATGAATTAATTGTTTCATCAAATCTTGAAAGTTGTGAATCAAAATTATCTATTCCGTTACTATAAGCAAATATGTAATATTTTTCAGTATCATAAATTATTACCTCTCTAAATTTTACATTGTAATTTTCACCGTTTGAGGAAAAATCTCCTTCTGCATCAGTTACATATGCTTGATTTTCATTTATTGTGATGGTTTTTTGAGAAATAATATTTAATTCTCCTGATTCTATAACTTGCTTTAATGTTTCATTTTTTTCAGAAATTAATTCATCAAGTGATCTTTGATTAGTTTCGTGTACAGTTAAAGAAATTACTGGATTCATCACTCCGATTTTTGGCCCAACTGCTACCACAGTAGGAGAATTTTCTTGTGTTTCATCTGGTTCTTGTAGCAACCAGCCTTCAGGAACACTAAATGCAATTTCATGTTCTGCACTTTCAAATTTTTGATTTCCAGTTGATTGTGGAGTTGTAGATTGAGTTCGTTCAGGCTCAGATAATTCAAGAAGATTTGAAACCTCAGAACGATTTACAACTGTAACCTTTGTAATTTTGACTTGTTCAGAGTCTATTGGCCTATCACTATTTCCAATTTCTACTGCTGTAATTTTATCCAGTGTTTGAAAACTTTCATCAGTTACAATTCTACCAAATACAGTATATTGTTCATCAAGAAAGTTTGAAGCTTTATCAACTATAAAAAATTGGGAACCAGCACTATTTGGATCAGCTGATCTTGCCATTGAAACAATTCCACGATTGTGTTTAATTGAATTGAATTCAGCATCTACACTTGTGTTTGGCCCTCCAGTTCCCCAAGTGTTTGGATCACCATTAATGGTATTAGGATCTCCTCCTTGAATCATAAATCCAGGAATTATTCTATGAAAGATTGTTTCATCATAAAATCCAGATTCAGCAAGTCCAATGAAATTATTAACATGATTCGGTGCATCATCAGGGAAGAATTCTATTACAATTTGTCCAAGATTTGTTTCCAGTATGACTAATTTTTCATCATACTGTGAAAATGCTTGATTTCCAAAACTTACTAAAAATAATGAAAATGTAATCATCAAAAATAATTTGTTCAATAATTTTTTTCAAAATAGCTCACTTAAAAGCTAATTGTATTAGTTTTTAACAAAGTCAAATAAATTATTTCATATGCAATCTGATGAAACAATTCAGGCACATTTAGTTTCAGTATGGAGAGAATCTAAAAAATTCTTTTCAATTGGTGGAAGAGAAGGTATGCTTATTCTTACTGACAAACATTTGGTATTTGTTCATAAAACAGAATCCAAGATGAACTGGTGGAAAGCAATTATTCAAAGACAAGTAATTAATTTTATCAAATCAAAAAATACAATGATTCGTCATGATGGATATAATGAAAAAGACCTCATAAATGATTTAGAAAATAAGAAAAATGTGGAAGTGTTATTTGATGATATATCTAGTATTAATTATGAAGAAAAGGTTTGGGGAAGTGCCTTACAATTAGAATATAAAAAAGACGGAAAAGAAGAAAAATTTCAGTATGCAATAGCACAAGACTGGGTGAAATATCCCATGAAAGAGCCAACAAAATACATGAAGGTTGATTGGAAGCCTTTTGTGCAATATATTAAAGACAGACAAAGATTTACGAAGTAAAATTGGGAAAAGTCTATGCTGTTGGTGTTGGACCAGGTTCATCAAAATATGTAACTGAAATTGTAAAGGAAATTATTCAGAATTGTGACATTATAATCGGTTACAAATACACACTAAAAACAATAGAGAATCTAATTGATGGAAAAGAGATCTATGAGATTACTATGAGTAATCAAGAAGAATCATATCAAAAAATTATTCCAAAATTAGATGATAAAACATTGGTAATTCCATTTACTGGTGATGTGAATTTTTCAGAATCAGAAGTTGTTGATAGATTAATAGAAATTTTTGGTGAAATTGAAATTATTCCAGGAATTAGTTCAATTCAGGTTGCTGCATCAAAAGCACAAGTTCCACTTGATAAATCTAAAGTGATCACAATGCATGTAACAACTCCTATTGAAGATAAAAAATTGGAATTGCAAAAAGCATTGATTGATGGTTTTAGTGTTATTTTAGTACCAAGACCTTGGCCAAAACAACCAGACAAACACTTTATGCCATCTGATATAGCTGTTTATCTTAGAGAACATAATTTTGATACTACTAAAATGAAAGTTCATGTTTTTGAGGCAATAACAACTGAAAGTGAAACTAGTTTTATAGGAACTGTAAAAGATTTGGAAGGAAAAGAATTTTCTGATTTATCTGTAATGGTGTTTAATCAAACAAGTTTAGACTCATACATGAATTATAGATGGCAATGGGAAAATTAGTTTCCTTGTTGATTATTAGTTGTACCAAAAGTCAAACTATCTGAACTTGGAAATACATACGCTACAATTTTCATCCATGGATAATCAGGATCATATAATCTATAGAATCCTGCATCACCAAATGTTATGTTAGTTGATTCTCCTGGTAAAATTTCTTCAGTTAAAATTCTTCCATCAGCTGTAAATGGATCATGACGATCTACATAATTCTCTTTTCCACTAAGAACACTGTGAGAAACTACATCATCATTAACAATTGTAATAGTACTTCCTGGTTCTACTGATATTCTATCCATTGAAAAATATCGTAATCTTAGGGCACTATCAGAACTTTGAGAGATAGTAGCTTCTTGTCTGGCTTGTCCAGCATCAATGTAACTATCTACAAGTCCTTGAGAAGATGAACCTCTAGCAATTCGTATGGTTAATTGTTCATCTTGAACAGATTCTGAAGTTGTATTAATTTTTGAGAGTGTCGATAATTTTGTTGTGTATATCACTTTGTAAGAATCATCTGAAGTTGTAATTCTACCAGTAAAACCATAAACTGCTGCATCTTTACTTTCTTCAACTAGTCTTCCAAAAAAGCTAATTGAAGTATCAAATCCATTTGAACTTTCAATATTTCCATTTATTCTAATGTAACGACCTTCTCGTAAAAATTTTCCTTCTAAATCAGATACAACAAACTCTTCATCATTTAATGTAATAAAACCATCTTCAATTACAAAATTAATTGTGCTTCCACGTTGTTGTTGAGAAGATAAACCAAGATCAATTTCTGAAATTTTAATAAACTCTTCAGTAACAGCAAATCCTGAACCTTCTAAAAGAAATGCTTGATTCTCAGATACTTCAGCGTATGATTCATTGATAAAATATCCTGAAAAAATTACAAGTAATGCTAATAATGTTATAGATGACTTCACGATAATTTAGTCATTTAATTTGGTTTATAATTTACTACTAAATAATTTTAGACTGATTAAGCAAATTCATACATAATCTTAAAAAAAATCAAAATCCAGGCATCTCAAGACCTTCTTCTAGGACAAGATTTATCATGTAAAATTCAAGATATCCACCCGCTAAAAGAAGACCTAATACAATTCCAATTTCTATTATTGTTGGTTTGATGAATTGAACAAGATTAACTTTTTTGATAATAGCTTTAATCAAAATAAAACTTCTAGAGATGCCCAAAGAGTATGCAGTTATTTCTATCAATCCAAATGGTGATAAGAAGAGAAGGGAGAGTGGTGGAATTCCATCTAATATTGGAGTAGTTGTAGCTATTGTAGCAAATGCAAAGCCTGTAGACCAGGCAGCGAAAAGTCCCCATACAATCCCAAATCCAGGAATAAACATTGGAAGTGCAATGGTTGTATTATGAGTAAAAATTCCAAATGCATCAATATCTAAAATCAATTCTTCAAATTCAGACATGAACATATTTGCCTCTTCTTCACTTACAGAAGACATTGAACCAATTTGAAATGCTGCAGCAAAAATTCCTAAAAATATGAAAAATAAAATAATTCTAATCCTATTCATATTGCCTTTCTTTTTGAACAATATTTGAGGGTTCGGCATTAGGCGCAGATTTAATTAAACCAGAAGATATTTTTTGATATGAAAAAGGAATTGTCCTTTGCATTAAACTATGCTTTAAACAAAGGATTCCAAATTCATCCAGATGCCTTTAAAATTTTAGAAAATTTAGATGTTAAAAAATTAGAGAAAATAATAAAAGAAATAGTAAGAGAAAAAACAAAACAAAAATTATTTCAAATTAATCAAGATGATTTAGAAACATATTTGGGGATTAAAGATGATCCTGAACTACAAAATGAAATTAAAGTATTATCAGATCCCACCACCAAAATTACATCAGGAGAAGGAGTAAAAGGATACAATGCTTTGTTTTCAAGTCGTTTTAACAAACTCAAACGGATAATTTCAGATAGACCCGAAGCAAAAAAACTAAAATCCATAGCAACTGCAAAAACTGCAAAAACTGAAGATGATATGTATGTGTGTGGTCTTGTTACATCAAAAAATAGTGAGAGAAATATTACAAAAATACTACTAGAGGATCCATCAGGCTCGTTTGAAGGTATAATTTTTGATAATGAATTACAAAAATCTGCAGGCACACTTCTAACAGATCAATTTGTTATGGCAAGAGTTGGTTTTGGAAAGAATTCAGGATTAATTATTAAAGATCTAATTTTACCAGACATTCCAGATCAACCTAAAAACAAATCAGAAACTGAGGTATATGCTGTTTTTCTTTCTGATTTACATATTGGAAGTAAATATTTCATGGAAGAAGAATTTACTGAGTTTATTTCATGGTTATCTAGTCCCGATCCAGTTGCAAGAAAGATTCGTTTTGTGGTAATAGGTGGGGATATAGTTGACGGGGTTGGAATATATCCAAATCAGAATAAGGAGTTGGTTTGTCTAACTATTGAGGAGCAATTAAAAAAGGCAGAAGATTTGATTGCCAAAATTCCAAAGAATATGAAGGTCATAATAATACCTGGTAACCATGATCCTGGAAGAAGAGCATTACCACAACCAGCCATTCCAAAAAAATACAATTCAAATTTGTGGGAAATGGAAAATGTGGTTATGGTAGGAAACCCATCAGTAGTCTCGTTAAATGGTGTGAAAGTAATGATGTTTCATGGACAAAGTATTGATGATATTGTAAAGACCACACCGGGTCTAAGTTATAACAAACCTACAGATGTGATGAAACATCTTCTAAAAGCAAGGCATCTAAGTCCAATTTATGGTAGTCAGACACCCATTGCGCCTGAGATGGAAGATCTTTTAGTGATTGAGGATATTCCTGATATTTTTCATGTAGGTCATGTTCATAGAGCACAACTTGATTTGTACAAGGGGATATTATTGGTGAATTCTGGTTCATGGCAAAAACAGACTCCTTTTCAGGCTAGTGTTGGGATGGTCCCAAATCCAGGAATTGTAATAATGGTAAATTTAAAAACTTTCCAAGTATTCCACCAAAATTATAATTCAAATTTAGACAATATCTTGCAAAGTTAGATCATCTTTGAAAGTGCTTTTGATCATTTCAGATGATACTGTGAGTTTGTATTTTTTTGTCCTTCCATGAATTCCTTGGTGAATGAGTCTTCCAGTAATAATTCCAGATAATTCAATGTCACTCAAGATTTGTGTAATTCTTCTTTGAGTGAGCTCATCTCGTCCAACTGCTTTACAGAGGTTTTTGTATGATGAGTAAATTTCACCAGTTGAAGAACCATTTGCTTTCATAATAGCAAGAATTACTAATTTTTCATGTAATGGATATGATTTAAGAGAGGTTTCTTCTTTATTTTCTTCAATTTTTTGAGTTGCGTCTCTAACATGCTCAATTGTAACTTTGTCTGATTGTTGCCGTTCTGCAATCTCTCCTGCAACACGAAGCAAATCAATTGCTCTACGAGCATCACCATGTTCTCCTCCTGCTAGTGCTGCACATAGATTTAGGGCTGGTTCCTCAACAGAATTTTCTATAAAGGCTTCATTGATTCTTTCTTCTAGAATTTTTTTGATTTGTTCTACATTGTAATTTGTAAAGACAATTTCCTCTTCACCTAGACTGCTAATTACTCTAGGATCTAGTTTTTCTTTGAATGTTAGATCATTTGAAATTCCTACCAAAGTCAGAGAACCTTGCTTTAATCTCTCATTTGCTCTAGTGAGTTGATATAAGATATCTTTGCCTGTTTTTGATACTAATTGTGCAAGATAATCAATCTCATCAATTACAAAAATTGCATTAAGTTTTTCTTGATCAATTTTATTGAGTAGCCTTTTGAAAACCTCACTAATTGCTAGACCAGTTGTGGGTAATTCTTTCTCATTTAGGCTCAGTTGTCTGCCTAGACTGACTAATAATCCATAAAGAGTTGTTTCCTCTTTAGAATTAGAATATACAAGTTTAATTGGAAAATTTGATTTTTCTACTCTTTCTTGAATTTTTGAAAGTACTTTCTTTACAACTAGTGTTTTTCCAGTTCCAGGTTTTCCATATACTAAAAGATTTGATGGTCTAGAATGTTTTAGAATAGGTAAAAGTGATTGTGCAACTAGTTCTTGTTCTGAATCTCTATGTAAAATGGTATTTGGAATATGAGTAAAATGAAGAATATCTCTATTTTTAATAATGGATTTTCCACTTTCAGCTGCATCAAGTAATCTATCTATTGGATCTGACATACTCACACACCTTTGTTTCCTATCAACACTAACATAATCATAACTACATTAAGAGAGTATAGAATAGAATAGTAGTTGTAATTTAGTTTGTAATTAATTATTTTTAATTAGTTTTAGATTTTCTTTTTAAAAAAAATAAGAAAAAAGATAGAGTGGAAATATTGGTGTGTGGGTTGTATCAAAATTAGATGTAAGTTAACATTTTTGTTAAGAAATTTTCTAAAAAGCCTATTTTGACCCTATTATTTCCACTCCAGGTGTTAAGATGGGTGTTAACATTGTGAATATCCCAAATTTACCCCTTTATTTCCACTCCAGGCATAAAAATATCATAATTTAGGGGGTTAATTGAAAATGATTTGTTAATAACAAAAACCATACTAGGCGTGTGTCAGGCAGTCAATATTAACAAATCACTTAGTTAACAAACATTCTCGGATCATTTCAACTGTTAACATCTAATCAATTAGATCTCAAAGATGACTAAAAAACGTATTCGGATAGATATGGAAGACGCAGACGGTGCTCGTTTTGACATCAAAATAGAAGGTAATGTAACAAGAGAAAAGGTTCTAAAAATATTTGAAATGATGGATTTGATGAATATTGAGGAAGAACAAGAACCAATAAACATGGATTCTGTAGGCTCTAAAATTTGGCATATTGTGGATAAATTTTTCCCAATGGGTAAATTTACCTCTACAAATATTCTTGAAAAATATGAAGATGAATATAATGAACCAGTAAAACTTAGTGTAATATCCACATATTTATCACGATTTTCTACAAAAGGTAGGGTAGATAGGGTTAGAACAGGTAGAGAATGGACATATCAAACCATTAAGATAGGACAAAAACAACATAACTAATCAAGAAATAGTAATTTTTCTTACGATTAATCTATCTTTTCCAAGAATTAACTTAACATATTCCCCTTTTTGAATATCCATAAACTTTCTAAACTGTTTAGGAATTGAGATTGTTCCAGCAGAGGTAATTTTTACTAAAACTTCATTCTCTTGTACTGACACATAATGATTATAATTTAATAATATTTATAATTTATTAAAATAATTAATTTATAATAAATAATGAAATATGAATAATTTTAGGTAAAAACCAATAATTTACTCTGAAAAAATATTAAACTACTGTTGGATTAGGTTGAATACCATCAACCTTTGAAATACCTTTTTCGGTAATTGAATAAGTGTATGGTTTAGATTCTGTATTTCTTTGAACAAATCCTTCTTCAAATAACTTCTTCATTAGTCTAGAAGTATGTTCCCTACTCTTCTTCAATGTGATTTGTATGTCACGTGATGTCATATCTTTGTTTGTGATTAAATGTAACACATGATTTGTTGGACTAGAATATCCAATATTGGTAATTTCAGGCGTCAAAACTGTTTTTTCAAGTATAACTTCCGGTTGAATAACTTTATCTACAGCCTCCTTTTCTTGGACTTCATTCTTTGCTAATTTTTCTAAAAATTGTTTTAATTCCAAGTTAGGATCCTCAACCTTTTGCTCAATACCTTGTATTTCAATGGCATCTAGGCGTATTTTCATATCAATTAATTGTCTTTCATAGTACTCCAAACGCTCTGATTGTGATACATCATTCATCTCATTCTTAGATTTAATGAGTGGTCTGAGTTTATAGTAACCATATAATCCTACTAAACCTATCGAAAATGCAATAATCACACCTAGAATCACTTCAGGTTCAGGAATTTCTATTAACATCACAGATTTTATGCCTGCATTGTGATTTATTGTGATTGACCAACATTTTTTCACACTTTAGATTAACAATCTCACATCTATTATCACAAACTTATCATCTTGAAGAAGAACTATCTAATCACAATCATCACATACTACATGCCTGACGTATCAGCCTATCTATCACACTAATCACTTCATCTTCTCTTTCTGGAAAAATATCACTATCATTAATCACACTAATCTGTTCAGAAAGTTTGGACATCACATCAATATCATCAGGCAAAAGTATGCCTAAACCACGAAAAAGGATGATTGTGTAGTATAATCCAATTAATTTCTCTCTAGATTGTCCAACTTGTCTGTAATACGCACCTTTTGAAATTGAAAACTTAGACTCTAAAAGATCCTTCTGATTTAAAATAATTTCAATTTGTCGCTCTGTAAACAATGATTTTTTGATGATTTGTTGAATAATATTGTTAAAATTTGATTTTTCAATCTCTGTCATAGCTATACAAATCTGTATATTGGTATTCCAATTAAACTTTAAAGAGTCATCTACAAACCACCTTTATGGCTGGAAATAAAGTTGAATCATTCCTAAAATCTGAATTAAAAAAGAAAAATGCATTGTTGTTTGTGTTGATTGATTCTGAAGTATCAAATTTAGAGGCGTCAAGTAAGCTAGCTAAAGATGTAGAAAATATTGGAGCTTCTGCAATACTAGTTGGTGGTTCATCTGCAACTGATCAAATTGAGATGTCTCAGGTGGTTAAAGGCATCAAAAAAGGCATCAAAATCCCAATTATTTTGTTTCCAGGCAATGTAACTGGAGTTGTTCCAGACGCTGATGCAATCCTGTTTAGCTCTTTAATGAATTCAGAAAATCCATACTTTATCACACAAGCACAAGCACAAGCTGCTCCAAGTGTTCTAAAATTTGGTCTAGAACCACTCCCGACTGCTTATTTAGTCATAGGCGATGGAACTTCTGCTTGGTTTGTAGGTTCAGCACGTGGAATTCCTTTTGAAAAACCAAAAATTGCTGCAGCATATGCCCTTGCAGCTCAATTCTTTGGTATGCGGTTTGTGTATTTAGAAGCAGGTTCTGGCGCTAAAACCAATGTCACTCCTGAAATGGTTCAAACAGTTAGACATGCATTTAATGGATTTTTGATAGTGGGAGGAGGAATTAGAGATGTAAAAACTGCTCAAAGTTTGGTAAAAGCAGGAGCTGACGCTTTAGTTATTGGAACGTTTCTTGAAAAAGGTGGAAGCATCAAAAAACTCGAAGAAATAGCAAAAGTAATTCAAAGAAGTAAGTAATAGAACTGTATTATGTCTGAAAATGACGCAATTTCTCGAATTAAGGACATTAAGATGCCTAGTTACTATTTTGATTACTATTCACATCTATCAACTGAATCATATACTATTTTTGAGAGAGCAGCAGAGGCAAAATCAACTTTAGTAGATTCTTCAGGTATTATTGAACCAAAAATTGCATTTGATTTGGCAGATCGAGTTTCCAAAATGCATGATATCGATATTGCAGATCCACTTAGAGAATTACTAAAAGTTCATGGAAAAGAACTTACTGCGCTAATTCTCTCAAAAGAGATTGCTTTAGGAAAACATGCTCTCCCAGATGCCACTTTAGAAGATAAACTAGATCTTGCAGTTCGTGTAGGGTTGGCAATTGTAACTGAGGGAGTAACTATTGCCCCACTTCAAGGAATTAGTGCAGTAAAGATAAAGAAAAACAAAGATGGAACAGAATACCTTTCAATTTCTATTGCAGGACCAATGCGTTCAGCAGGAGGAACAGAGTCTGCAGTTACTATGCTAATTGCAGACCATGTTAGAAAAGCAGTAGGCTTATCAAAATTTCAAGCAAATTCATTTGATGATGAAACAGGTAGATTTGTTGAAGAACTTCGAATCTACGAAAGAGAAGCAAGTAGTTTTCAATTTCATATTTTAGATGAAGATATTATACATGTAATTTCTAATCTTCCAGTAGAATTAGATGGTGTAGATACTGATCCATACGAGGTTGTAAATCATAAAGGAATGACTCGTATCAAAACTGATAGAGTCAGAGGAGGTGCTTTACGCGTATTAAATGATGGATTAATTGGAAGATCCAAAAAACTTCTCAAAAGAATTGAATTGTATAATCTGGATGGTTGGGAATGGCTTGGCGAACTAAAAGGAGCAATCCAAACAGGTGACAATCAAGAAGATGCTGCTGCTAAAAGAATGCGTGAGGTAATTACAGGTAGATCAGTACTATCAATGCCTAACAAATTAGGCGGATTTCGGTTAAGATATGGTAGAGCATGTAATACTGGCTTTGCTGCAGTGGGAATTCATCCTGTAGTTGGAGAAATTCTTGATCATACAATAGTAGTTGGAACGCAAGTCAAAATTGATCTTCCAGGAAAAGGAGCAACAGTTGCCTTTGTTGATTCAATTGATACACCAACAGTCCGTCTGAATAATGGAAATGTTGTAAAAATTAGAGATGTTAAACATGGATTAGAAATTAAAAATGAAATTGAAAAAATACTTCATCTTGGAGATATTTTAATTACATTTGGAGATTTTCTTGAAAATAATGCTCAACTTATTCCATCTGGATATGTAGAGGAATTTTGGGTTGAAGAACTAAAACAAAAAATCCAAAAATATGAGCCTGAAGACAAATTTCTAAACCAATTTTTGAATAAAATACCAACATTTGATGATGCCCTAAAATTATCTCTTGATTTCCAAATTCCTCTTCATCCACAATATCTGTATTTTTGGGATATGATTTCTTCTCAAGAACTAAGTAAATTATTAGAACCAAATAAAATCAGTGAAAAATCCATTGAATATTCAATTGGAACTAAAAAAATTCTTGAAAAGTTGGGAACTCCTCATAAAATTGATAATGAAATTATAATTTTGGAAGAACTAGAAGCAAGAATTTTCTTTAATCTATTATTTAGAATAAAACCAACAATTAGTGATTTATCAGTTCCAAAAATTTTATCAAAATCATCAGGAATTCAAATTAGAAATAAATTCTCAACATCAATTGGTGTTAGAATTGGAAGACCTGAAAAAGCAGCTCCTAGACAAATGAAACCTCCAACACATACTTTGTTTCCAGTTAGTGACAAAGGAGGACCTACAAGAGATCTTCTTAAAGCATCAAGAAATGAACATTTCTTTACAAATCTATTCAACAGACATTGTACTCAATGCAATGAACCTTCTATTAGCATAAAATGTCCAAAATGTGGTATAAAAACAACAATCACTTACAGGTGTTCTAACTGTAGAGATATTCTCAATGAACCATTTTGTGAAAAATGTAAACGCAAAGCACCATCTTATTCACATAAAGAATTTCCACTCAAAGCAAGACTGCTTTTGGCTCAAGAAAAAATGCGTTTACGTGCACAAGAACCATTCAAAGGTGTTAAGGAATTAATCAATCAAAATAAAATTGCTGAACCTCTTGAAAAAGGGCTTGTACGCCAAAACTTTGGTCTTACAGTCTTTAAAGATGGAACCGTTAGATTGGATGCAACTAATTCCCCATTAACTCACTTCAAACCATTATGGATTGGAACAACAATTGAAAAATTAAAAGAATTAGGCTATTCTCATGATATTGACGGAAATCCTATTGAAAATTTAGATCAAACCATTGAACTTCGTATGCAAGATGTGATAATTCCTTATGAAAGTGGGAGATATCTTGTTTCAACTTGTAAATACATTGATACACTAATGGAGAAATTTTATGGTAAATCTTCATTTTATAATGTAAAAAATATTGAAGATCTTCTTGGCCATTTGATAATTGGACTAGCTCCACACACTTCTGTTGGGATTGTCGGACGAATAATTGGATATACTGAAACTCACGTTTGTTTTGCAACTCCAAATTGGCATTCTGCAAAAAGAAGAGATGCAGATGGTGATGCAGATTCAATTATGCTTCTAATGGATAGTCTACTTAATTTCTCAAGGCAATTTCTTTCTGATAGAATAGGTGGTTTGATGGATGCACCATTACTTATTCAACCACTTGTTTTACCACATGAATCTCAACCACAAGCACACAATCTTGAAGTTACAAAAATACTGCCTTTAGAGTTTTTTGAGTCTACTTTACAACAAGTCAAAGCCTCAGATGTAAAATCAGTAGAAATTGTTGAATCACGAATTGATACTGAAAGACAATTTTATGACTATTTCTTTACACATACAACATCATCACTTGTCACTTCAAAATCTCGTAGTGCATATTCTACACTTGGTTCAATGCTTGACAAATTTGATATGCAAGTAAGAAACGCAGAATTAATTGATGCAGTAAATCCATCAGAAATTGTTTCCAATGTAATTTCTACTCATCTTGTACCCGATTTAATGGGAAATCTTAGAGCATATGCTAGGCAGAGCTTTCGGTGTACTGCATGTGGGAAATCATATCGTCGAATGCCTCTTATTCAAACATGTACTTGTTCTCACAAACTAATTGCTACGATTACCAGAGGCTCAGTAGAAAAATATCTAAAACTTGCAAAGAGACTTGTTGAGAAATATGATGTTGGTGAATATCAAAAAGGACGAATTCAAGCACTTTCTGATGAGATAGAGTTAGTATTTGGTAAAAGTAAAGGAGATCAACAACTTCTTACTGATTATTCCTAAAGATTATCTAAGTTTGACGTATTCGTAGGCACCTAATTTATTATCAAAACAGAATTTCACTTTTTGATAATCTTTTCTCAAAATTTTAACTTTGGAGAGAATTTTCTTTGGATCCTTCTTTTCAATAATTATTTGTTTTATGAAAGATGCAATTTCTTGCATTTCAGATTTTTTCATTCCAAGTCTAGTAATCTCTGAAACTCCCAATCTAATTCCTCCTGGATGGAAATAGTTTCGTCCAGCTTTGATATCGCCTGGAATAAGTTGTCTATTTACAATAATGTTAGCTTTTTCTAAATCTGATTCAACTTTTCCACCGTCAGAATAATCTAAAACATTAACTGCAATCTGATGTGATTGTGTAAATCCTCTACTTTCTCCTAGTACTTTGAAGCCTGCATCACTTAAAGCGTCAGCCAATAATTTTGCATTTTTTATTACTTGTACAGCATAATCTTTTCCAAATTCTAAAGCTTCTGCAAATGCTACTGCTTTTCCTGCCATGTGATGAATATGATGACTACTTGTAAGACCTGGAAATGTTGCCTTTTTAATTATCTCTTCATGTTCTTTAGAACCTAAAACAAGTCCACCTTGTGGTCCAAACAATGTTTTGTGAGTACTCATAGTCATTGTATCTGCACCTTCCCGTAAAGGATCTTGGAATTTCCCACCACCAATTAATCCTGCAACATGTGCTGCATCATAATTAATATGCATATCATAACTTTTTAGAAAATCTGATAATTCCTTGACAGGATGAGGAAATAAAAACAATGAACCACCAAACATTGCCATTTTTGGAAGACGATTAGCTTTTTTCAAATCTTTTACTTTTTGCTTTGTTTTATCTACATCAATTGTCATTTCATGAGCATCAAATGGATAGAATTCAATTTCCAATCCATGAACTAAACCTGCAGTTCCAAAATGCTCTTTTTTACCATGAGAAATATGTCCACCTGCAGGAATAGAAGGTGCTAACATTATATCTCCAGGATTTGTAAAAGCGGAATAAATTACTAAATTTGCAACAACTCCAGAAATTGGTCGTACATCAGCAAATTTAGCTTTGAATAATTTTTTAGATAATTTCATACATTCAAGCTCTACATCATCAATGTAGACACATCCAGCATACACTCTTTCTCCAGGCCAACCTTCAGCATACCTGTTCCCAAAATCAGAAATTATTGCTTCTCTAACTGCAGGACTAGGAATATTTTCACTTGCAATTAATGGAATTGAATTTTCAAACCATTTATGATGTTCTTTTAATTTTGTAAAAATTTTATCATAAGATTCTTTATTTTGTGACTTTGCCATATTTCCAAATTTTATTTTACCAATTTAAAAACACCGATACTACATCAAATTTCCACATCTTGATCTGGAAGGTATAAAAGGGGAATCCGGAGTTTTTGCACTTATGGGTATGCAAGCTACTTCTAAAGGAAATATGCCTGTTGTAATTCTAAAAGAAGGCGGTACACAAACTAAAGGTAGAGATGCCCAAAAAAATAACATTGCAGCAGCCAAAATTATTGCTGAAATTGTTCGTACTAGTCTAGGTCCAAGAGGCATGGATAAAATGCTAGTTGATTCCTTAGGCGATGTTACTATTACAAATGATGGTGCCACAATTCTCAAAGAAATTGATGTTCAACACCCAGCAGCTAAAATGCTAGTTGAAATTTCTAAGACAACAGATAATGAGGTAGGTGATGGAACAACTTCTGTAGTTGTTTTAGCAGGAGCTTTACTTGAGTTTGCTGAAGAATTAATTGATCAAGGTGTTCATCCAACAATTATTGTTGATGGTTATAGAAAGTCTGGAAAAAAAGCAAAACAATTCCTTGAAGAAATTGCAGACACAATTTCTGCAAATGATAAAAATATTCTAACTAAAATTGCAAAAACTTCAATGCAAACTAAACTTGTTAGACGAGACTCTGCTCAACTTGCAGATCTTGTTGTAAAATCTGTTCTTGCTGTTTCAGAAAAGAATGGTGACAGTTTTGATGTTGATATTGATGATATTAAAGTAGAAAAGAAAGCAGGTGGTTCTATTAAGGATTCTACAGTAATTCAAGGAATTGTTCTTGACAAAGAAATTGTTCATGGAGGTATGCCCAGATCAATTACTGATGCAAAAATTGCATTAATCAATACAGCATTAGAAATCAGTAAAACTGAAACTGATGCTAAAATTAATATTTCAAATCCACAACAACTAAAATCATTTCTAGATGAAGAAAATAGAATGCTAAAAACAATGGTTGACAAAGTAATTGGTTCTGGCGCTAATGTAGTTTTGTGTCAAAAAGGAATTGATGATATGGCTCAACATTATCTAGCAAAAGCAGGAATTATTGCAATTAGAAGAATTAAAGAAAGTGATCTTACAAAACTAGCTAAAGCAACAGGTGCTAGAATAGTTACAAATCTTGATGATCTCTTTGAAAAAGATTTAGGTAGTGCAGATCTTGTTGAGGAAAGAAAAATTGAAGAAGACAAGTGGGTATTTGTTGAAGGATGTAAACATCCAAAATCTGTTACCATACTTCTTCGTGCAGGTTCCCAAAGAGTAGTAGATGAAGTTGAACGTTCTGTTCATGATTCATTAATGGTTGTAAAAGATGTAATTGAAAATCCTACAATTGTAGCAGGTGGTGGTGCTCCTGAAACTTATGCTGCAACAAAACTAAGAAGTTGGGCAAAATCATTAGAAGGTAGAGAACAATTAGCTGCAGAAAAATTTGCTGATGCTTTAGAATCTATTCCTTTAGCACTTGCTGAAAATGCTGGAATGGATCCAATTGATACACTAACATCTCTTCGTTCAAAACAACAAAGAGGAGAAAAATGGACAGGTATTGATGTCTTGAAAGGAAAAATTGTTAATATGAAATCAAGTGATATTATTGAACCTCTTGCAGTTAAACTTCAAATTGTATCCGCATCTACTGAAGCTGCATGTATGCTTCTTAGAATAGATGATGTAATTTCTACCCAAAAATCTGCAGGTGGTCCACCTGGTGGTGGAGAAGGAGGAATGCCACCTGGAATGGGTGGAATGCCTGATATGGGCGGAATGATGTAAATTATTTTGAAATTTTTTTAAAACTTTAATTGATAACTGAATTTACGAACGACATTGAATAAAACATCCTCCAAAATGCTTACTGGTTTCAAATACATTTACCTTGTTGCCTTTTTTGCATTACTTGCTGGATTCTTTCATCCTCTAATCACTAACACAAGTTTTGATAGTGTAATTGTTGGAGTTTTAGTATTGTTTGTGGGTCTTGCAGGTGGAGTCTTACTGTATAGATCTGCTACATCTGAGAATAAAAGAGAAATATTTCTAGGTGGAGGCTTTGCACTAATAGCAATTTCATTATACTATATTTTTCAGCTTACTGGACGAGTCTAAACATCAAAGTATAGATAAAATTCATGTGGATGTGGTCTAATAGCTATCTCTCGTTGATCTCTTCTTTCTAACTCTATAATTTTATCAACCACATCATTTGTGTAAATTGGGAGCAAGAATTTTCTATCACTTTCCAATTCATCTAAAGCTTCACCCAAACTTTTTGGAAGAACACCAATTCCTTTTTTAGCTCTATCCGATTTAGTCATCTTGAAAATATCATCACGTACTTGATCTCCTGGGTCCATTTTCTTTTTGACTCCATCCATTCCAGCTGCTGTTACTGCAGCAAATACAAGATATGCATTACTTGAAGGATCAGGTGCTCTAAATTCGAGTCTTTTTAGGTTTGAATATTTTTTTCCAGTAAGATGTTTTGGAACTCTTACAATAGCTGAACGATTTCCTGAACTCCATGCAATGTATGCTGGAGCCTCATATCCAGGTACTAATCTATGATATGAATTGGTTGTAGGATTACAAATTGCAGATAATGCTTTTGCATGATTAATAATTCCACCACAAAAATATCTTCCAAGTTGACTTAATTCAATTTCATCATCTGGATCATAAAATGCATTTTCGTTATTTTTCCATAAACTAACATTTACATGCATTCCAGAACCTGAATCCATCGCAATTGGTTTTGGCATCATTGTTGCAACTTTTCCATATTTTTGTGCAACATTTCTAATTACAAACTTGTAAGTTTGTGCAGCATCTGCAGCATTTGTCAGGTAATCATATTTGATATCAATTTCACATTGTCCAGCAGTTGCAACTTCGTGATGATGATTATCACATAATATTCCAAAATCATTATTGAGAATATTTACACATTCATTTCTATATGGTGTAAGTGTATCAGCTGGCGTACTTGGGTAATATCCTTCTTGTAATCCCATTGGATATCCATCTCCCGTTTGACTCCATGGAGCTTCTTTTGATTCAATTGAATAAGATTGTCCTTTGTATGGAGTTAGAACATCCCAATGTACTTTATCAAATACAAAAAATTCAACTTCTGGACCCCATGTACTAAAATCAAATCCTTGAGATTTGATATATTTTTCAGCATTTTGAGCAACTCCTCTAGGATCTCTTGATAATCTTCCTCTATTTCCTCCCCAATAAACATCACAAAGAAGTCTAGCAGTTTTGTTTTCTGTTAGCCAAGGAATTATTGCAAATGTATTTGGATCTGGTTTAAGAATCATATCAGAATCATCAATAGTTGCAAAACCAACAATTGATGAACCATCTAATTTAGGTAATCCATCTTTCATTTGATCAGGGGTAAACGTATTAGCTGAAATTGTAGTATGATGAAAATGACCTGTGAGACCAGTAAACTGAAGATCAATGAACTGAATACCCTCATGTTCAATTCTGGCAAAAACTTCGTCAGATGAATATGTTACTTGGATTGCTTTACCGTGACTGACTTTATATGGCAATTTTGTACTTCAATCAAACACAAATACATCCAGCATTTAAGGATTAGGTAAGAAATGTCTGAAGCAAATCAAATCGATCTCAATCTTTTACACAATACAGTTTTACGGGAAACTGAGAATGATTTGCTAATAGAACTTTCTCCAACTTTTTACAGAAATCTTTCTGATTTTATTGGAAATTTAAGAAAGCAAGAATTTGATGGTGTAGAAAATAAAATCAAAGACACTATGATTGAAATGGCAATTGAATTGACATCATTGTTAATACATCTTAGACTAGATAAAATTTCAAAATCTTCTAACTTGAAAATTGGAAATCTTTTAGATGAAGAAAAATTCATTTTAGATTCACAAGAGGAACAAAAAGAAAGAATTGAAATGATTCTTTCTGCTACAATTAATGGAAAATCAAAGTTTTTAGAATCATTAGCTCAAAATCATAAAACAAAAAAAGTTGTTATAAGATTTCTTAAAGAAGTAGATGAAATAGTGGGTGCAGATCTTGAAAAATATGGTCCTTTCAAGACTGAGGATGTAGCTACAATTCCATATGAAAATGCTCAGGCCTTAATTGCCAAAAATGCCGCAACAAAGGTTCGTTGGGAAGATTAGATAGAAATTACACCTGTTCATTTCATATTGTATGGCTCATACAGGCGTTGATGTATTTGATTTTTTACTTTACACAATTTATCCTGTAATTGGAATTCTTGTTATTGAAGTAATTAGTCGATTAATCAAGGCTCCAAAATGGACTAAATTGTGGGTACAAGCAATTGTATCTATAGGTTTTGGAATTTATTATGGTGCAGGAAGTGTAATTGAAAATGAAGTCTGGTATATTTTATCTCCACCTAAAAATTTCCCAATGACAGCTATGGTTATGTTTGCTCTTGCTCTTGCACTTCTTTATCAAGGAAAACGTGCAAAAATTTCTCCCGATAAAAGTCCATACTAATTTCTAAAATCTTCTAAAAAATCGTTTGAGAATATTTGGTTTGTTTGGTCCACCATCACGTATGATTTTTTTTTCACTAAATTTTGTTGCTCTAATGAGACTAAGTTTTACACATCTATGTTCTTCTGGAAGTCTATGTTCTGCACAAAATGGATCCTTACAATAATTGCAATGAAATGGTAAAACTGTTAAATCGCCACAATAAGCACATTTTTCTGATTCCACAATTTACTTTACCGTTTTTCTTTTAATAAAGTTGCAGCATCATACTTTTTTAACGTCTAAACATTTTTACGATGTTGAAATTTAATGTGTTTAAGTGAATTGAATGATAAAAGATAAGGTCGCAATAATAACTGGGGCAAGTAGTGGAATAGGATTTGCTACTGCATTAGCACTATCAAAAGCAGGCGCTAAAGTTGCAATAGGAGCTAGAAGAGTAGACAAATTGGAAGCCCTTGCAAAAAAGATCTCTGATGATGGCGGTGAAGTATTTTATCAAAAATTAGATGTCACACAAAAATTAGAATGTGATAATTTTGCTAAAGCAGTTTTAGAAAAATGGGGCTCTATTGATATTCTTGTAAATAATGCAGGCTTGATGCCTCTTAGTTTTTTCAAAAGTCTCAAGATTGATGAATGGGATAGAATGATTGATGTGAACATCAAAGGTGTATTGTATTCTACTGCATCAGTAATTTCTCATATGAAAGAAAAAAAATCTGGCCATATTGTGAATATTTCATCTGTAGCTGGAAGAGTTGTTTTTGCTGGTGGTAGTGTTTATTGTGCAACAAAATATGCCGTCGCAGCATTTAGTGAAGGGTTAAGACAAGAATTTAGTGTACGTTCTAACATTAGAGTAACTAGTATTGAACCAGGAGCTGTAGCAACAGAACTTACTGATACAATTACGGATGAATCTTTGAAGGGGTTTGTTGAAAATACAAAAAAGATGCAAGCATTACAAGCTAATGACATTGCTAATGCTATTTTGTATGCTGTTGATGCACCATCACATGTTAATGTAAATGAAATTCTAATTCGATCTACAACTCAAGCACTTTAAATTGACAAATATTCCACATGTTGTAATTTTGGGTGGAGGATTTGGTGGTCTTGCTGCTGCTAATGAATTAAGAAACTCATTGTCTGCTACAGAAGTGAAAATTACTGTAATTGACAAAAAAGACTGGTTTATGGTAGGATTTGCAAAGTTATGGATTATTACTGGAACTCGAACTTTTGAAAACTCAATTGGCTCATTAAATGAATTGTCAAAAAAAGAAATTAATTTCATTAAAAATGAAATTTTAACAATTGATCTCCAAAATAAAAATATAAAAACTAAATTACAAAATATTTCTTATGATTACCTAATAATTTCTATGGGAACTATTTTAGCTCCCCAAAAAATTCCTGGATTAATAGAAAATGGATTTAATCTATATGATCATAATCAACTCTCAGAAATTCATGATAAACTTGAGTGTATGAATTCTGGAAAAATTGCTATATCTATAATGGGAATGCCTTACAAGTGTCCTCCTGCACCTTTTGAGGCTAGTTTACTAATTGATTCCATGCTTAGAAAACGTGGAATACGTGATTCTATACAAATTGATTTTTACAGTCCAGCTCCTATAACTTTGCCCGCAGCTGGTCCTGAAGTGAGTAAACAAATTTTAGAACTTGTAAATTCTGAAAATATTACTTTTCATAATTCATCTAAAATAAAATCTGTTGAATCTAAAAAATTAATTTTTGAAAACAGTGAAGCTGATTTTGATTTACTTTTAGCCATTCCTCCACATATTGCACCAAAAGTAATTTATGATTCTGGTTTAGCTAAAGAACCTGGATTTATTCCAATAGATAGAGATTGCAAAACATCTTTTGAAAATGTTTTTGCTGTGGGAGATGTAACTATTCTATCAGTTGGAGAAAATATGGCAGTTCCAAAAGCAGGAATTTTTGCAGAAGGGGAAGGCATCACAGTAGCTAAAAATATTATTTCAAAAATTCAATCAAAAGAAGAAACTGAACTATATGATGGAAAAGGTGGATGTTTTATAGAATCAGGCAAAGATACAGCTTCTGTTCTTCAAGTTGATATGTTTTCAAATTCAAAACCTTCAACAAATCTTTCAGAATCAACAACTGATAATCTTTCTAAAAAATTAGAATTTGAAAAAGAAAGATTATCAAAATGGTTATAATTCATCTTCGCTATTTTTCTTTTTTGCAAGATGTTCTAAGATAGCTCTTACCCCCACATCCAAATCTTGAGTATTTTTTGACAGATTCAATTTTTCAGGAATATCATTTTTAAAATTTACATCTTCCATTTCGATACTTCTTTTTTGAATACAATCAAGATGATCTTGATCACTTGCAGAAATTTTATGACAAATACTACAATTTTTCACATTTTTTATTTATCAATACAACGATTTAATAATTTCATTTTGTGCCTCTGAGACAAGGGGTTGTAGTCTAGCTTGGTATGATACTAGTCTGGGGGACTAGTGATCGCAGGTTCAAATCCTGCCAATCCCATTTTAATTAATGAATTAACTACACACTTTCTAATTTGAGAATTTTTAATAATTCTTCAAAACTTTCTTTTGATTTTTCCTGTTTGTATCGTTTTAATTCTTCAATAATTTTCTCTTTAGGTGGATTTTTGTAAATTTTCTGTGTTTTTTTAGCAATTCCTGAACCAATAAAAAATGCTTGAGCAATTGAAGTTACATTTGATGGTCTTCTATTTGTACTAGAACTCTCAAAGTCTATTAGTGTAGATTTTATTTTTCCAACTATTACATGTTTTGAGATATTACTTAGTTCACCATGATCAAAATCTATCTGATCTAATCTATAACAATCCTCAAGAATTTTTCTAATTGTAGATTTTAATTTTTTTGTACTGCCTACACCTTTTAACGAATTCATCCAATCACTAATTTTCTCACCTTCGAGATATTCCATTACAAGAAAATTTTTACTGACATCTATCATTTTTGGTCCAACATTTACAGAGTTAACAAGTTTTAACAAAACTGATTCATTTTTCATATTGTTTCTTTGCGAATCAGTTCTTCTAATTTTTAATGCAACTTGCGTGTTATTTTTTTTTGCAAGAACAACCACTCCTACATACCCTTTGCCCAAAATTGCTAATTTCCCAAGTGAAGTCGGACCCGTAAATGATATAGATTTTATTTTTAATTTCTCTAACTCTTTAATTCTTGATTTGATTTGGCGATTAGTTGCTCTTGGATATCCAAGAATTTTTGAATATGGTTCTTCAGCAAATTTTTTAATTGAAATAAAGGAGTGCACCATCTGTTGAAATCAACTCTCCCGCCTCCTCTTTAATTGATTTGCTCAAATTCTTGTTTCCTATTGAAACCCTAAATCCTTGCTTGAAATCAGCAAGAAGACCTTTTGGCATGCCTGTTTGAAGATTTTTTTTCAAAAATTCTGACATAAATTTAACTGCATCTGTATGCTTTCTTTTTTTAAGTGAGATTATTTTTCCATTAGTTCCAATCCACATCAATTCAATATTTTTTAGATTTTTAGAAATGAAACTCTTTGAACTACTTTCTCTGAAAAAATCTGGCCCATTCTTTGAATATGTGTTAGAAATCTTTGTAGATTCTAAGAAAAATAAGAGATATGCTTCTTTTAGTTGATCGGTATAAGATTTACTTCTTAGAACGGTAAATCCTCCTAATTCTAGTTGTGTGGATAATGATGAAGTAGCTCTTTTAATTTGTCCCCATATTACATCAGGGCTTCTAGGTTTAAAATCAAATTTTACTACTAATAAATTATCCCAATACTTTTTTGATACTTTTGATTTTTTATTTTTAAATAGATCTAATCTAGGTTTTTCTTTAAAGGCTCTAGAAATTAGAACAAATTTTCCTATATTTTCATCCGAAATTGCCGCAGCTAAATTCCTGTTACTATCAATAGGATCAATAATTACTATTGATGTTTCAAATTTCTTTGTAGTTTTTCCTATGATTTGATTTTCTTTTATGTTTGAAATTGATTTTATAAGATTTTCAAAATTCTTAAAATTCAAAATTAAAACTTCTGAAACATATCCACTAAAACCTTGCTTTGCAATTTCTGCCCCATAGATTCCATTTGATTTTAGAAATGTCTTTAGAATTCTAACTTCATTTCGCATTTTTGATGTTAATGATTTTTTCATGAACTTTGTATGTAACGGAGATCTATCTGCTGCACTTTTCCATTCTCCAATTTTTACATCATAAAATGGCACAACATTAATTTTAGTATCTTTAATTTTAGCCTCAACATATGGATGCTCAGAATATCTAACATATGGAGAATATTTTTTTAATGATTCAAAACCAATTTTTTTTGAAATATTTTCAAATTTTTCTTCCGATGTCGATTTTTCAAATTTAATAAAAATATCTACATCTGCATCTTTTGATAACCATGTACCTTTCGCAAATGAACCACCAAATTCTAAATCTATTACTTCAGGATATTTTTCAATTTCTTTTTCAACTAATTTTAATGCTAATTCAGCAATTTGCTTTTTTGATTTTTCTATATTTTGTGAAGGAGTTACTGTTTTAGCAACTTTGGAAATTATTTGTTTCATGTTATTGCAGTTATCTCCTCTAAATCTGAATAAATTGGCCCATTTGGTGTAAGTTCACTTTTTTTCAATTTAATACTGGTTATTTTTTGTATGCCAAAATCCATAGTTTTTCCATTCTCCAATTCTTTTGTTATATTTTCAACCTTCTTTTTAATTCTAAATATTGTAATATGAGGTTTAAATGATTTATCTGAAAAAAATTTTAATGGTTCTAACACTTTTTCAACCTTTTTTGATAATTGGATTAATTTGTTTCCACCATTATCCTCTGTTCCAATCCAAATTATTCGTGGGTGTTTAGATTTAGGAAATACGCCTACTCCTTTCAAATTTACATCAAAACTTGAAAATTCAATTTTTTGAAGAGCTAGAATTGCTTTTTTTGAACTTTCTTCTGAAATTTCACCTAAGAATTGCAATGTAAAATGCAAATTTTTTTCTTTGACTGGTTTAGCATCAATGTTAATTGTAGTTTGAAAATTTTTTATTGAATTAATTACTTTGTTATTTGATATTTCAATTGCTACAAAAACTCGCATCATAACATTCTTTGAAGTATGTTTATAATAATTTCCGGTAGCTTCATAGAGAAGTTTCTATTTTGTTATGCATTGACAAAACTAATTGTATGTTTAACTGGTATGCCTGGGGCTGGTAAATCTACTATTGCTGATGGATTAAAACCAAAAGGATATGATATTATCAATATGGGTAATGCTGTTAGAGAAGAAGCAAAAAAAAGAAATTTGGAATCAACTCGATCAAATCTTGGAAAACTTATGCTTGAGCTTAGAGAAAAAAATGGGCCTGGTGCAATAGCCGAATTAATAAAACCACAAATAGAATCTTCTAGAGCAAATGTGATATTGATTGATGGAGTAAGATCTAATGACGAAATAAAAGTTCTTAGAACATTTGGTACTGTAAAATTACTTGCAATTCATGCATCAACTGATGCCAGATTTGATTTTTTGCAAAAAAGAGGAAGATCAGATGATCCTCAAACAAAAGAACATTTTGAAGAAAGAGATAATCGTGAATTAGGTGTTGGAATAAGTAATCCAATAGCATTATCTGATGATGCAATATCAAATACTGGTTTGTCAAAAGATGAACTAATTCAAGCTGCATTCAAAATTATTCAAAGTTGGATAAAATGAAAACACCAAATATTAAATGCAAAATAGAAATATTTTGTTCAATAAATCCTTCTGAAAATTCAGAAAAAATTAAAAAAGCAATTTCTAATGTTTTTCCATATACAACAATAAAATCTGAAATTTTTTCTATTGTTGCTCAATCAAAAGATCTCAATTCTTTAGAAAAGATTTATGAAACAATTCATTCACATCAATCTCAAAATATCTATAGACGTAATCTTGAAAAAAATTTAAAAGGTGATTCAACATGGTTTTATCTAAATAAACAAGCGGCTTTTGTTGAAAAAATAGTAATTTGTGATGAATCTGACGAATCCCCGCTAGGTCCGATCAAAGTGATTCTTACTTCACCAAATATTGATGAAATAATTGATTGGATAATTTTTGAATACTAGGAAATCTAGCTAAGAAAATTCAATCTCTTTTGATTATTTTTTTTAGTTTGAATCTAAAATCAATATTTTAGAATTATTACTAGATGTTCATAAAATTAGGCATAATTGTAGGTATTGTGATTTTAGGAGGCATGATATTCTCTAATGAAATTGGTAGTTTGTTTCCAAATACTTCTGCTACTGTAACCGATTCTCTAAAGAGTGATGTATCTAATTTTAGTACTAAAGCTTCAGATTCTGTGGAAAAAAGGATTGATGAATCTATTGATAAAATAGCAAATAAAACAAGTGATGCTATTACTGATGAAATTAGTAATGTTGGAAACGATATTTCTAATGAGATTTCTGATGTAAGACAATCAGCTCAACAAACTATTACTGAGAAATTTTCTAATTTTAATCCACTTCAATCTATTCAAAATATTTTTACAAATATAATTTAATTTTCTTTAAACATTGAAACAAATTTAGGCAATGCACTTGCACTTGTATTTCTAATTATTAAATCCATTTCTGATGACATTTCTGTTTTTTCAGGATTAATTTCTATTAATATTGCATTATTTTGTTTTGCATAGATTGGTAAAGTATTTGCTGGTGATACAACAAGAGATGTACCTGCAATTATCATTAAATCACATTGACTTGAAAAAATTATGGCTTTTTGCCAAACGTCTTGTGGTAATGATTCTCCAAACCAAACAACATCTGGTCTAAGTATGTTACCACATTTACATAAAGGTGGAATTTCAGAAAATTCTGTTATCATCTCATCTTTAAAATCACAAACAGAACATTTGATCTTTACAATACTCCCATGTAATTCCAACACTTTTGTACTTCCTGCCTTTTGATGTAGTCCATCAATATTTTGTGTCAAAATCACAACTTCAGCATACTTTTCAAGTTCGGCGATTGCTTTATGCCCTAAATTTGGTTGTGCTACAAAGATATTTTTCCTTCTTTCATTATACCATTCCCAAACTAGTTTTGGGTTTTTATAAAAAGCATCAATTGTAGCTAATTCCATTGCATTGTAATTTCTCCACAATCCATCTTTACCTCTGAATGTTGGAATTCCACTCTCTTGTGATATCCCTGCACCTGTTACGAATACAATTTTTTGAATATCTTTAATTTGTTCTATAATTGATTCAAACATTTTCATTTGATTTCTATTTCTAAATGATCTTTTGCAGTAATTACTGAATTATGAATTTCTTGTGCTTCACTCAAATGCCCAACTTCATCTTTATATCTAGCTGAAAAATGTGTCA
>SPKZ01016017.1_pt1 | contig 43581 bp, 24 predicted proteins | sample 2456571 | NCBI WGS metagenome assembly SPKZ01 (sample SAMN11192286, study PRJNA482655) | marine metagenome | biome: ENVO:00000447; feature: ENVO:00000244|ENVO:00000211|ENVO:00000569|ENVO:00002023; material: ENVO:00002151; isolation source: ocean water from marine abyssalpelagic zone ...
ATATGAATGTTGTAAAGAATTTTTACATGCATTACATGTCGAAAGGATTTACTTTTGACAACCCGCCTATGGTACATGAGGTACTGACACAATTTATCAATGCCGATGCATCTTCAATGAAAAAGTACCGAAAAATATATATTCATAGTACAGATTTACGGCTAAGGGTTGCTCGACAAAAAAAAGATATAACAGAGCGGCCTCTCATGGCTTTATCTGACGAGCAGTGGGATGCGGTAGATAATTTAGTTCGTGTTAAAAGAAAGGTGTTGAAAAAGGGCCGTAATGGACGGTATCAAGAAACATCATTATCTATAGAGTATGCATTAATGTGCCTGGTCATGCGCTATGTTGGTTTGAGACGAGAAGAAACCAATACCTTGCGAGAAAATCACATCAAGTTGCCGACTGAACGCGAAATGAAGCTGAATCGGGTGTCGGTATACATTGCGCCATCTAATGGGATTTATACTAAAAATGATGATGCCAGAACGGTAAAATTTCCAGCACGCTTGATGAAACGTTTATACGAGTATATACAATCAGCTCGTCACATCAAACGACGCAAAAAGTATGAAAATAAAACGAAGCAAAAGGCAGAAAAGCTAAAAAGCGATTGCGACAATAAAGAAATTCCGGTACCAAAAGATAAGCTTAGTGACATCATAAATGAACCCACTTTTTTGTTCTTAACTAATACTGGTAAGCCATACAGCAATGATACGCTGACATCACGCTGGGCTGAAATCCGTAACACTGTGCAGCAAACAGATCCTGATTTCCATCACAAACAACATAACCTACGTCCTACCTTTGCTGTGAGTCTTTTGCGTTGTCTTATAAATAGCGGAATTAAACACGGGGATGCACTTGCTGAATTGCAATTGCAGATGGGACATTTAGACCCAGATACTACAGCGAGCTATTTAAAACAGGCGACCAATGCAGGTTCCGGGCACGAAATTTCTGAGCATGTTACAGATTACTTGTTCGAGATGTACGAGAAAGAGTTTGACCTTGAAGAGTCCGAGTAATGGCGTTTAATAAGCGGAAAACACGACGTATCAATGCCGTCAGCGACAAGCCAAAAGCCTCCACGATTGCTGCTGAGACTGAATTAAAACCGGCCCCGTTAAAGAACGATTCTTATTTTGAAGAACTAATAATACAAACATCACTTGGCAAGTGCCATTTTAAACGAATGAGATATCAAGGTTGCCCAAAAGCCAACAAGGGAGTGTTTCCTAAAGGGGGTGTACTTATTAATATGCAGCGTGATGAAGTCATTGATATGTTGCACAATATATTAAATGAAAATATTACACCTTCAACTTACTGTATATTCACAGGTTTGATTACGTTCATACGGTGGTGCGATAAAAAACCCCGCAAGGTGTTATTTAACCAACCGACCATTGACGATTATATGAGTTATCTGTTGGCAGAGATGGCTGCAAATCGTCTGGTTAGTGGTAGTGCGGCACAACAAAAGGCTGCTATAATTTTTGCGCTCAAAGCACTTGGGAAACACCAACTGGCGCAGAGTTTACCCCTGATTAATAGTCAGGACGATCTTGTCCCACATCCCACAATAAATGATAAAAAATACGTTCGGGTCGGAAAACAATTGATGAAGGGGTATCTCTATTACGTGAAGTGTTTAACCCGCGACGTTTTACCTGATATCTGCCCTCATTTTGACGAAAATTACTTAGCAACTAACGGCTGGACCGAAACACAAATAAATAGTCTACGAAGGAATGCAAAGAAGCGTGTCAATCCACCTAATGGCTTTTGGGAGAATATACTGGTTAAACATGCCATCATGCTTACCTATATGTTTACTGGTATTAATCCTTCGCCACTTTTTAACTTAACCAGAAAAGATGTTAAGCCTGGCTTTAAGAAGGGGGTTGGTGATTATTATCAATTAAGCAGTATCAAGGGACGGGCGCTTTATCAAAGTCAATCCAATGAGATAGGCTTCACCAAACGTTCCAAAGATTTTTTTGAGGCCTGGCTGCGTTGCTCAGAGCAACTGCTGACAAGGAATGGTCGTGCCTTATCTGATGAAGACCCCGTCTTTCCATGGATTTCAAAATTTTACAATATTAAATTTTACGGGGGATTTAATAATAACCCGCAGCTAGATATAAATAAGGCGCTAGTTCACTATGGTTTTGCACATATTACCTCATCAATTTACCGAAAAACTCGTGCCGACAAGTTATTTCGTGCCATCGGGGATATAGCAACCGTAGCAGAGGCGAACAACAGTAGTAACAATACGGTTGCCCAGAAATACTTATACGGCGCGGAAGAGACTCATCAAAAGCGGTTAGGTGCGATCTTTCTGGTTCAGTACGATATGGCCAAAGGCAAAGATAAAAAGATGGCTATTCGTGAGCATGAAACGAAATTTATCGACCCGTTGTCAGACTTTGATTATAAAGCACGACGAAAAAAAGAACTCTTAGAGACGCCGAGTGGTAATTGCCAGAAAAATACCCAAGTAGCGAGGGAAAAAGTGCAGCAGATGCAAGGTGAATATAGGAAACATACGAGCATCGTGGATACTTGCACCGACTTTTGGAATTGCTTTGGCTGTGCTGCTCACGCAATAGTTGTTGAAGTGACAGAGATCCATAAATTACTTTCGTTACGAGACTCCATTTTTGAAAAATTGGCGATGAATAGTATTAACAGTCATCCGGGAGGTCGTTTGAAGGAGGTTGTGGTGAAAGTGGGAGATATCCTACTGCGCCTTAAAAATGAGCACGACAAAAAATATCAGGAAGCGGAAGAGATGAATAAAAGGAAGCCTCACCCCTTATGGAATGATGAATTTGCATTGGGAGATATATTAGGAGTCTACGGATGGTCTTAAGTAAAAGTGCCTTTATTGATTTTACTCATTTAAAAGGGTTGACAGGCTTAGAACAAAACCAAAATCTCCCAGTCACATTGAATGCTGATGGTAGTGTTCGTTCAAGGATTTTTGATGTTGAATGGAATTTCAAGGGAGTGATTGCTTCCGGTCTGAAGACCCAAAAAATGGTAAGTTTTAAGGCTGTTAAGCATGCCTATCGGCCTGAGATTCAGCTGACCCTATTTAAAATTATCACGTATAAGAAACGCTTATCGGTATCGAGTATTAGCAAAGTTGTATCTTCTCTAGTGTTGATTTCCACCTTACTAGGGCATGTCGATTGGTCAAAGTTGGATGACGATTTAATTTATCGTGAGTTTTGCACAAATTTAAAAGCAAAAAAAAATTCATTCGGCACGATGGAGCATTTGTCTGGGATATTAAAGCTTCTTTTTATACTGGGGCTTACAGGTCGTAACATTGGTTCACATAAAAAGTTCGGCAAAGATCATTCCTGTGAAAAAAAAAGGAACAGTCAGCAAACTATTGCTTTGCCGGAGTCTATTATGAACCGCCTTTATGGTACGGCGTTAGATTATATCGACAGATATTACAGCAAGCGCTATGAAATTAGTCGTGCCAATCAGGTGTATTTGGAAATACAGGAGTCATACCGAGATACTCGTGGAAATATAAAGAATTTTAGTCTGTGGTTCAAACGAAATCACCCAAAATTCAACCTAGATCTTGTTTATTGTCCGCATCACCGAGAAGTTTTTAAGGGGGAACCAAAAAAATATCAACCTAAGAAACTGACACAAACACTTCAAGAGGCTTGTTTAATTGTGTTGTGTGGGTTTTCGGCTGCTCGAATTGGCGAGGTGCTCAGTTTTACCAAAAAAAGCTATCAGACCATAGAATTTGAAGATATCACTGTTTCACTTCTGCTTGGTTATAGTACCAAGCCGCAGTCTATGGGAAAAAAAAAGCGTGAAGTCTACCCGACCCATCCCATAACTAAGAATGCTTTGGCTCTGGCCTATGACATGTCAATGTTTGCTCGAAAGATACACCGTTCAAAAGCTAAATTGATAGCAGATAGTGCTGATAAAAAGGTGGCGCTTGAAGAGATTAACAGTACCTTTATTTCCCTTGACGTCTCCCGTAATGAAGTCAGATTGTTTTTAGTACAGCAAACAGCAGACACTCTCCAAAATTTTGCTGAAATGCACGATATTACAGCTACATCTGAGGATGTGACTGAGTATGATTTGTTAAACCCTACCCGAAAAGGAGAACTTAAAATAGGTAAACCTTTGCCATCGCTTGGTCCTCATACTTGCCGTAGAACGTTTGCAGTCTTCTTAAAACGCAATAAGTTAGGAGATCTATTAACTTTACGTTATGCGACTAAGCACAAAAATTTGGGGATGGCGGCTTGGTACACTAATAATGCAGACCTTGCGACATTGCACGATTATGAGCTAGACAGTGAATTGATGGACATGGTTCAAGAGGCCAATGAGCAAATGTTTGCAGAACAACTGTTCTATATCTATAACGAAGCGGAAACACTGTCCGGTGGAGAAGGTGAGCGCATATTGGCAGCCCGTAATACCTATCAAGGTACACTTTACATGAGTTATGAAGAAATTCTAAGTCAAGTGAAATCTGGCGCTATTAGTATGGTTGAACTACCCACCGGCTTTTGCACTAAACAAAATTGTGATCGCACCTGTACAAAACCTGATTGCCCAACCAAGATAGTTTCACCTGAAAAGGCTCTAGAGCAGAAAGCATTGCGAGAACGTTTGATTAAGAAGTTCACGGCCTATAACACAGGAGAGGGCTATCGTCGGGCTATTTTGCAAAAATTCAGCCTTGATATCGAGTCAATTGAGAAGACATTGGCAAAACATAATATTGTTTTTGAACCGTTCACTGATGAAATTGTTTAAGAGGCGGCAGTCAAGATGTAAAGAAAACAAAAGGATTATTGAAAGGCCATGGAGAAAAACGAACGAGGTAATTATTATGAGCATTGAAAATTTATCAGAACTAAGAAAACTGTTAGGGGATGAACCAATTCCCTTAGCAAAAACTACAACTGAACTAAAGCTCTATCAGGCACTTGACCGCTTGGTGGCTGGACAGCCACAACACCCGAAAAATAAAGCAGGAAACAAAATTAGCTATGCTGCAATCTACCGTGAGTCGAAGGCAACTAATGGTACAATTAACTATTACACTGAATTTAAGTACATTGCCGACAAAGCGATATCAAACTTTAAAGTTGGTATCTTGAATGCAGAAGGGTTAAGTGAAGTTGCTCAGGCACAATTGCAGCTTAATGATTTAAAAACTGAACTCAAGAAAGAAAAACGACTTAAAGTTGAGTACAGAAGAGAACGGGATATGCGTAAAATAGCGTTGGATGAAGTTGTTGCCAGGGAGTCAGAATTACAGTTTGCCCTCTATGAAATGCAGTGCAAAATGCACCAAATGAATCATCAAAATGTTGTCCCATTTAATAGCTCACATCCTATACCGGATAAATGATAGACATCAGATGGATGTAACTAGGTTAGAGACACCTCAGACTACCAGATTAAATAAACTTCTTTCAAAGTTATAATGTTAGTGTAACTTTGCTGATTTATTTTCATTGATACTTCACAACAATTTAAATAGTCCTAACCAATATATATAGCCTGCAGATACATTGTTCTCGTGTTAAAATGTAATTAACCCCAATTGAAAGGGCAATTAATTTAAACAATGGAATATTAATGACAGACAAAGTAGACACTTTTGCAATTGATTTATATAATTTGATTTTAGTTGGTTTAATCGCCCTTAAATCTGAACAAAACGCAGGGGCAGTAGGTTATTCCTCCAGTAGTGAAAGTGTTTTTTTGGGTAAGTGGTTAAAATTAGCCAAAAAACAACGCAGATTTCCTAAGTCAATTTCTAATGAAATTGATAACTTCTTAATTACTTATGCGAAAAAAGGGATAAGTGCTAACTTAGGTAAGACATTTTCACAAATAAATACTGAATATCAAATTTGTAATATCAAACTTCAATCATTTAAAAATTCACCAAAGAAACGATTTGATGCCGCTATTGAAATGCTAGTCAGTCAAGAATGGACGGTTCATTTACCAGTTAAACATGACTTTGATAATGATGGTGCTTACAAACCAACAAAAACTAAAGAAATTTTTATGACCGAATGGGATTGGTCTGCAATGTTTGATCAAGATGATAGTATCTCGACAGCCGTTAGCTTATTTGTTGCTTCTGATCCGCAACAAGTTATTGATTGTTTATATGCTCATGGCTTTATATTAATTACAATTGATCAAGATAAAGGCACTCATACTCATTTTAAAATATTTCCGGATAATGACTATAAAGGCCAAGTGGCGGTCCCAACTCAATTTGTTGATTGATATTTTTATGTAAAAAGGGGCCACCCATCAAAAATTTATTTCCATCGTAAGTCCTCTAAAAGCGGTGGCGAGCTAGTTCATTTCAATTAGAAATGAACTAGCTTAAGTATGGGGTTTTGCCAATATTGAAGAACGGATTACAAAATAATTATCAGACTATACTTTTCTCGCGTGCAATAGAGTCGGGGCTTGCATCGTGCCAAATATGCAAAAAACAATACACAACTCCAAGATTTACGAAAGCGAGTATGGATAATTTACAATATCAGATTCTTCACCGAAAGGGATAGACAATAAATCAACAGATAGATGCATAATTAACAATATCAGTTTAATGCAGTGTAAAATCACACAGTAAAATGTCTTTTCATTTAGTGCAACGACAATAAAGATTGATGCGTATTTCACTAGATCCGAGCACTGAATATGTACATTTTATTGTCGGTTCCTACCACATTGAAGACATTAGGTAATTGAGTTGAAACTATGGTTCGGATTAGATTTTGTATCGATTATGCCATCTTAACGTCCAAGATAATCATTGCCTTTTTTAGTTGTAGGATGTGGTTAGCCGAAGGCGTAACCCATCAATTTCTCCCCAATGATAATTCATTCACCAAAATTCAAATCCTCAAGGTTTAAACCATATCCCCAATTGTTATCATAAATTTTTTGATCTACATAGCGATGAAATGTCGAAAATGGCCAATCAGCAACCGCTTTAACATAACCATGCTTTAATGGGGTAAGAATAAATTTAGGGTCACAACCTAATGACCAGCCAAGGGTAGGCTGGAACACTTAATTTAATTCATGTCAAGTTCATGAATACCAGATTCAACACGACGATAATTAATCATTTTAGCGAAATAATTTTCACCTATTTCTGACGGAATTGGTCGTTTGTTGGTGTTATGCTGCCATTTTTGATCAGCATAGCCAAAAATAGTTAAAATAGGTGAAAGGATCGGTTTGTAGAATTCCACATCTTCATTTGTGAACCAGTTTTTCCAGTTATCATCTCCCTTGGCTCTTTCAATAATTGATTTTATCACTATCGGCATTGAATAAGGGATATGAAACTGCACTTCGTCAATATTGAAAGTTTTTGATAACAAACTGTAGTCCTTCTTAATATATGTTTCATACTGTAAGACGGGAATGCTGTTTAAAAGTGAGAGTAAAGACTTTGATGTTGCACTTAAAGTGTCAATTCTGGCGTTAATAAAACGGTTTACTTCCTCAAAAGGATCACTAGCCAAAATGTTGTGTAAATTGATCTTGTCGGGATTTTGGCACTTTCGTTTTATCAACTCATATGACTTTAACACTGTACCGTCTTGGATTTTATGCGTGATAAAAATTTCAGCAGAGAAGTATAGGATGAGACTGATCATAATGTCTCTAATATCCCGAGAAATAAAAATCACATCATCGAAATAACTACACAGCTCTGTAATATCATCTTGGTATAAATCCAGCAATACTTTAGACACAATGTTCTGATCAGCGTATTTTGCGCAATGTTGTTCTATTTCAGCAAAGGTGGTTGGTTCGCATAAACCAATCTCATCGTGGAACACATTCATTAAATGATAAAAAAGCGCAGTTGTCCCCGATTTACCCAACCCGAGTATTAATACATTTTTCATGCTTTATTTCCCTCTAAATGTTGTATTTATTATCGCGTTTTGAAAATCATTTCAGTGTATTGTTTAATATTGAAAAAATCCATGTCCGGATTTTCGGCCGAGTAAGCCAGCATCTACCATTTTTCGGAGTAATGGAGCTGGTCTGAATTTACTATCAAGCGTGTCTTGATACAGAACTTCCAGAGTATTGAGTATTGTATCTAGCCCAATGAGATCGGCAGTGGCAAGTGGACCAGTTTTATGACTGTAGCATTGAGTGAAAATATCATCGACAGCTTGTGCACTGGCCAACTGATCTTGTACGACCCAAATGGCTTCGTTCATGAAAAGATGAGAAATTCGATTGGATATAAAGCCTGGACCGTCATTAACAACAATACAACTTTTTCCTAGTTGGCTTAGAAGATTTTTTGTTGTTTGTAAGGTTTCATCACTGGTGTGGAAACCGCGGATAGTTTCGACTACCGGTTTTTTTGCAACAGGATTCATAAAATGTATGCCGATGACCTTTGAGGGTCTTTGAGTTTGTGCTGCAATACGGGTGATAGGGATGGCTGAGGTATTGGAGGCAAAAACACAATTTTGATTGCAAATATCGTCTATTTTAGGGTAAATGACTTTTTTTAATGGCCATTTTTCACAGATGTTTTCGATCACAAAATCAGCTTCTTGTAGGGCATCAAGTTCTGTACTTTTGGTGATTTGAGCGAGCAAGGTATCAAGTTTAATTTTACGGTCAAGCCTACCTTCCATCATGGCGAGTCTTAACTGTTGACGGATGGTGTTAATAGATTGTTCTAGAATGTTGGCGGATAAGTCAATAAGGATGACTTGATGACCTGTTTCTAGCAAAGCTGATGTTAAACCTGTGCCCATAACCCCAGCTCCGATGACACCGATTTTCTTGAGGGGCTTATCTTTGAAAGTTGGGATTTTGGTCGATGTTACTTGTTGCATGATTTTACTCCTTGAATTAGGTTACAAAGGATAAACCATACCAAAATGTTTGGTATGGATGAAAATCCAATTAATGTCCATGAAATTCTTATTTTACAAACCCTTTTACTAATATGGTGAGCAAGTTTTTTACGACGTTAATTATATCAAATTTATGGGGCTTATTTGTCAAGATTACAGTTTATATCTTATTATATTTTAAGCGTAATCGTTGAAATATCAATATTATTTACATTGCAACTACCAGATTTCGAAAATTGAGCTATGATTGAATTGTTGCACTAATTGTTGCACTAATTATTTTTATACGATGTTTCCAAATTTATACTAACATTTTGATTGATGGTCTAAATTTGATTATGGAAGAATAGATTTTTACCATGACGGTTAGTGGCTGGAGACGTATAAGATAATAAAAAGGACTTACAGTGAACTTTCAATTGAGTGATATGCAATCTCATTGGCGCAGCCAATGTGACACCTTTACAGCATCAAATATTGGCCCCTTTGCGGCGAAGTTTGACCAAGACCAACAATTGTCAAAAAGCTTGATTAAACTTCTGAGTCAGGCCGGCTATTTGGCCCCATTTATTCCGACGCAATATGGAGGTTTGGGTCGTAACTTAACTGAATTTGCTATCCTCAGCGAAAGCCTTGGCGCTACCTGTAGCTCTGCCAGAAGCCTTATCACCGTTCACAGTATGGTATCGTACGCAATTATCCGTTGGGGTAATGAATCCCAAAAAAAATATTGGTTGGAAAATTTAGCTTATGGACGTCTTATTGGTGCATTCGCTTTGAGTGAGCCTTTGGTGGGTAGTAATGGCGCTGGCATTACTACTTACGCAAAGAAAAAAGGCGAAAATTATATTCTCAATGGTCATAAAAAATGGATTTCGTTTGGTCAAATTGCCGATGTATTTTTACTTATTTGCCATATCAACGGTAAACCATTAGCTTGCTTGGTAGAGCGTGACACTCCAGGTGTTCGCATTGAAGCTATCAGTAACATGAGCGGATGTCGGGCAAGTCAATTAGCCCATATTTATCTTAAAGATTGTGTTATTCCCCAAACGAATATTATTGGTGGTGCCGGTTTTGGTTTTTCTGCTGTGGCATTATCCGCGCTGTCTATTGGTCGACTTAGTGTTGCTATGGGCTGTGTTGGTATGGGCCAAGCTTGTATGATTGCTAGCTTTAATTATGCGACAGAGCGGCACCAGTTCGACCAGCCAATCGTTGATTTTCAACTTATAAGACGTATGTTGGCCAATATGAAAACGCAAGTTCAGGCTGGACGATTATTGGGTTATCAAGCTGCTCAGGCCAAAGATGAAGAACAACACAATGCCGATGAACAAGTGATGATGGCTAAGTATTTCTCTGCAAGCATGGCCTGTGATGTTGCACGCGACGCGGTACAGATACATGGAGCAAACGGTTGCTGTGATGATCATTTAACGGCACGTTTTTATCGTGATGCAAAAGTAATGGAAATAATCGAGGGTAGCAATGAAATGCATCAATTGATTTTGGGTAAAAGCTTATGAATGCTAATACAAAACCCAAAATTGACGAAGTTAGTGTCGCCAAAGAGCAAACAATAAAATGCGTGGTTTGGGATCTGGACGATACCGTATGGCAGGGGGTATTGCTCGAAGATGCTCAGGTCGTATTAAAACCAGAAGTGGTTGATGCAATTAAAACTCTGGATAGTCGCGGTATTTTACAGTCAATTGCTAGTAAAAACGACTATCACCAAGCTAAAAAGCAACTGCAAGCAATGGGGCTATGGAAATACTTCCTGTATCCAAAAATTAGTTTTAGTGCTAAATCTGGTGCTATTGCATCTATAGCCACAGAGTTGAATATTGGCCTTGATACTTTTGCTTTTGTTGATGACCAGGTCTTTGAACTTAAGGAAGTCGTGTTTCAGCATCCTGAAATTATGGTGGTCGATGTGTCAGAAATTGACAAAATGTTAGATCATAACAGGATGAAACCTCAGTATATTACTAGCGAAACCACTGAACGCAGACTTTCATATATGTCTGATCAAAAACGTAAACAGGCTGAGCAGGAATTTGTCGGGCCAAGTGAGGCTTTTCTTTCATCGTTAAATATGGTGTTTGTTTTGAATGAAACAATACAAGATGATCTTGACCGTACAAAAGAGCTGATCCAGAGAACCCATCAGCTCAATACAACGGGATATACCTATTCATTTGATCAACTAAAAGCTTTTAGTGAGTCAGAAAAGCACCTGACACTGGTTGCGCGACTAACTGATGATTTTGGCAGTTACGGTACTATCGGGTTTGCCCTTGTAGAAAAAGGTGATGAATATTGGACAATAAAGCTGTTGTTGATGTCTTGTCGGGTTATGTCTAGGGGTGTTGGTACAATTATGATGCACACAATTTCAACGCAAGCTCATAACGCAGGAGTTACATTGCGTGCCGAATTTGTCAGTAATAACAGAAATAGGCAGATGTATATAGCCTATAAATTCGGTGGTTTTAAAGAGGTACAAAAAACTGACGACATGTTGGTATTAGAACATTCTCTTGAATGTATTGTGCCGTTGCCAGATTTTGTTGAAGTGATTCTAAAATAAAATTTATATTGGAAGGATGCTAATCAGTAGCATTTTATTTGTAATAATATTATGAAATAAGAAAAATTAATATGGAGATTAATTATGTCAATAACGAATGAGTTGACGTCAGAGCAGAAGAAAGGGCTGTTACAAGGATTAAAGGAAAAGGGATTAAATACTGATAACATAATGAAAAATGTTGTCACTACAGGAAACCAAAATTACTTAACTGATATTCCAGGATTGGATTCGTTAATCCCCGTGCAAAAACTTGCTGTACATAATCTAAGTAACCTAAAGAAATTTGCTGGTAATTCTGATGAAGAATATCAAACAGGCAAACTTATAATTCATTTGCATGAAGATCTTCCCGAGTGGGAACAAGCCAAAAATAACAAAAAAGCGGAAGAATTATCCGTTGAAGATAATATCAATATTGTCAAAGCACTCAAAACTTACGTTTATGGTTATTCAGCCAAAGTTAAAAGCTATGAAACTGTGATCCATAATCATCACTTCCCTCTGACTTTGGCTTCCTATAGTGCACAAAATATTATTGTTAAATCTGGAGATACTCTTACTGTGAGCGGTACTAGGATGTTGGGTAATTTTGGCACGGTTACTGTTGAGGCTGGTGGTAGAATCAATTTTGAAACTAATGCGGCCTTCAATGTTCAATACTTTATCAGTGGTGAGATAACTTAATTATAAAGGAGAATAGGAAATAACAATTTCACATATATTCAATTAATTAGCGCTAATGCTAAAATTGGGTTGATGGTATGGATTTAGTCATTTTCTTAGTTTATTTACTTGGTTTTCGGTGTAACAAGTACCGTAAACGATGAAAGCAGGGAGCTTTGTCGGCAGTAAACAAAATGGATTTTGTTGCCAGTGGGTGACAACATTTTTTGTTATAAAAGCATATAACAACGAATGAAAAATAAACTTAATATGGAGATATATCATGACACAAGAAAAAGAAATAACCCCAGAACAGAAGAATGGATTGTTAAAGGGGTTGATAGACAAAGGATTAAACACCGACAACATTATGAAAAGCGTTGTCGCTACTAGTCAACAAAGTTATTTGACGGACATTCCTGGATTTGATTCGTTAATCCCCGTGCATAAATTGGCTGTGCACAAACTTGCCGACCTCAAGAAATTTTCTGGTAATAGTGACGATGATTATAAATCAGGCAAGATGGAAGTTCACTTAGATGAAAATCTTCCCGAGTGGGATCAGGCGAAAAACGATCTCACACCGGAAGAATTATCTGTTGAAGAGAATAAGAATATTGTCAAAGCATTGAAAACTTATGTTTATGGTTATTCTGACAAAGTTAAAAGCTATGAGACCGTAATTCATAACCATCACTTTCCTCTAACTGTGGCAACTTATACTGCAGAAGATATTACTGTTAAATCAGGAACAGTTCTGAATGTGACAGGTAGTTCGTCGGTGCATGATTATGGCAAGGTTACTGTTGAAGCTGGTGGTCGCATTAATTTTGAAACCAATGCAGTTTGGACTGTTCAAGAGTTCATCAGTGAATAACTGCTGATATTGACATAACTTAATTTAATATTTTAAGGAAAATAACATGAGTGATACAAGTGATAGCACGATTTCGAATATCGGTGCTGATGGCGCAAACAACACTGCTACACCACCACCTCAAGGTTCGGTGGATCCAACACAAGCTGGGCAAGGCAGTTCTGCTTCAGATTCTGGAAAAAGCTGCGGCACCCAGGCGGGTAAAGGCGACAAAGGTAAGGACGGTAAAACTGGTCAGAATGGACAAAACGGTGGTGAGGGTAGCCCCGGCGAAGAAATTAAATTTAACATCGTGAAAATGTCTGGTCATTACTCATACCTTGTTAAAGGTGGTATGGGTGGAAACGCAGGTAAAGGTGGGCAAGGAGGTCCCGGACAAATAGGCGGAAATGGTGGTAGTGGAAGTAGTCACTGCAGTTCCGGTGCTCAGGGTCAAGGCGGTGTAGGAGGTGTAGGCGGTCTAGGCGGTAACGGTGGTAATGGTGGTGACGCGGGTCAGGTTTACGTAGTTTATAACGTAGACGAATCTGTGCCAGCACCTACTTTTTCAGCTACAGTCCAAGCAGGCGTAGGAGGCACTAGTGGTGTTGGAGGAGCAGGCGGAGCAGGTGGCAACGGCGTCTCTAATGGAGGAAGTGGTGATGTCGGTGACAATGGAGCGACGTCTTCTTCGGGTCAAAATGGTTCGGTTTATATTAACGGACAGCAAATCCAACCATAGGGAAATAGGACATGTCTGATGTATATACAATAACATCTATTGGGGCTGACGGTTCTGACGGGCGTTTTTTCAAGGATGGTGATCCGGGTCCGTCGCCTGCTAATCCAGGTGAACCTAGTGAGGATGGAGGGGGAGGTAGTAGCGCTAAAAACTGCAAAACTCCAGGAACAAACGGTACTACAGGAAACCCTGGTACTGATGCTCCGCGGTCTGAAGACGGTGGTGATGGACAACCTCCCCGTCTGGTAATAATACAATGTGTTAATTTTACTGGCCATTTATCCGTTCAGGCTATGGGTGGTAAAGGCGGTGTCGGTGGTAAAGGTGGTGCTGGTGGTGCTGGTGGTGAAGGTGGTGCTGGCGGACAGCAGAGTGAACTTTGTTATAAAGCACATGGTATTACTGAGGGAGGAACAGGCGGCAAAGGTGGAAACGGTGCTGATGGGGGGAAAGGAGGTAACGGCGGCAGTGTAAAAGAAATAACAGCCAAATATGACAATACCCTGTTAAACCCAGTCAGTGCACACACCGAAGGTGGTGTTGGTGGTTCAAATGGAGTAGGTGGTATCTTTGGTGCAGGAGGTGTTGGTGGCCTTGGCAGTGATGGGACGACCAGAGCTATGACAGGAGGTGATGGCAATTCGGGCCAATCACCTCCAGATTCAAGTACTAGTGGTGATAATGGTGGGTACATTCCTACAGAGTTAGAGGCACCTTCTTTTAAACTAGTGTTAAGTATTAGTTAACCGTATGGAACGACCGGATTTGTGTTCGGTCGTTTAATTTATAAACTTTGGTTCAGCTGTACAGAGTCTTAATGGATATTAATAACAGGAGTGTAATATTATGGATTTCTTAGGTAAATGGTCATGCGAACAAAGCAGTATGTACGTTACCCTAGATTTGGATAGTAAACAGCTTAATATTAGTGGTGCTGATGAAGGAGCAGAACAAAGATTTAATGCTTACGGGACTGATGAGCAGTTTATATTGCAAGGCCCTAATGGTAAATATGTTGTCTGGTCGGGTAGTCAATATGAAGCCAATCTTGAACGTGATGGTGAACTTTCCTACTTTGCTTTGGAAGCATCGGGTAATGATTTTAGAATTGTTGATTTAGGTATTAAAGGTGCTGGTGGTACTCAATACTATTGGGATAATCAGTCAGAAGCGTTGCTCAGGGTAGAAAAATCAGCATCACCTGCTACAACTACAGTGTTCACAAAATTTGTAATAACCCTAGGTTTGAAGGATATGCTAAGCCATGGGTTTGAAAGTATCAGACCAGATCTGACTTGGGTTTACCTGGTAGATGCTAACTTGTCCTCTATGATGGATTTTTCTCAAGTGAATGCAACTAATGCAAACTTTGCTGGTATAAACCTTTCCAATGTTAATATGAGTTCGGTAAATTTCACCAATGCTATTGTAACCAACGCTAAGATGACCGGACAGGGAGCTGATTTGTCTAGTGCAATATTGACAAATGCAGATTTCACCGGTACTAACATGAAATATGCCACCTTGTTCGGTGTGGACTTTACTGGTGCCAATATGAGCCAGGTTGATATGACAAGCACCAGTTTGAGTCGTCCTGACTTCACAGATACCAATCTTACCGACGTTAAAATGAGTAATCCGACATCTGCGGGCGGTAGTATTGACTTGATGCAAATGAAATTCTCAGTCAATACAAACTTTAATGGTTGTCAAATGCGTAATACTTTTTTAAAGGGTTTTGACTTTAGCAAAGTTGTATTTACGCATGCTGATTTGACCGGTTGTAAAATGGATAACACCAAACTTGACGGTGCTGAATTTTCTTATGCTAACCTTACCGATGTATCGTTGACTGGTAATATTTCGATGATTGGTACCAACTTTTCTAATGCTACCCTGACAAAAGCCAATATGACAGGTGCACAAATGGGATCTATTGGTTTACGTTTTCGTATTTCTGAACAAGCTGAATTTGACCAATTTAAAATTGCGCTGGAAAATGGTGATGTTAATACCGTCAAAACAATCTTTAACGAAAACGGATATCCACTGACCGACCCAGTAAGTATCACAGAATCGCCTTCTGCACCAGGAAGAGTGTGGGATGTTAGATCTGGGGATAATGTCACATATACCGTTCGACTGGAAGCTGTAGGTAACAGCGAGTCACTGGCCGTTTATCAAATAGTGGTAGCTGCGGTGTTGGTTAATGCATTTATGAAAGGCACTATTTTAACGTCGGCCAACTTGTTTAATGTTCGTGCCAGTGGAGTGCAGTTGTATGGTGGTGCCAAACTTGATGGTGGTGCTATATTGGAAGGGGCACAATTTGATAATGCCAATATGAGTGATATCAACCTCAAGCAAGCCCAGCTATACGGTGTTAATTTGAACTATACCATATTGACCGGGGCAGAATTTCAAGGAGCTAAACTGGAACCATCAGCGACGGGGGGAGCAGTAAGTTTGGTACGGGCTAGCCTGCAAGGGGCTAATTTCTCCGGTGCAGCATTGAAGGACGCTATTATCACTGATGCGGCTGTATCGGTTAACGATGAAGTTGAAACAGACCTTCTTAATGGTGTGTGGTTGTATGATACACCTCAAACCACCAATTTGGTGGATGAGCTAAACGAAGGCATAAATAGTTTTGAATTGCCTACAGTGTTATTGCCGTATCTGCATTCAGGGTTAGTGACAATACAGATCATTGCTGGGTTTGCAGCTAACGGCGTGACTATTACAGAACATGCTATTGTTTCTGTTTTGGAATATGGACCTTACTGGCAAGTGACCGATGGTAACGATGATTATGTTATATTTCATAGTTGCGACTCTAGCCTTTATCAGCCAGCGCTTGGAGTAGCTCATGGCACTGATGATACCCAGACACCAGCGTTCTATATGCCATTGTATTTGCAAAACCAGCTGCAAACGGGTTCTGTTAGTGAAGATGTTAGCGCCGAATTCGCGAAAAACGGCATCACATTGAGCAGTTCAGCAAGAGTTGAAGCTAAACAGCAGGAAACTGATTGGTTACTGACAGATATCAGTTCGTCATATAACTTATGGCGGGGTTTGAGCAAAATGTGCCAGTTAAGCTTAACCGTACGACCAGCTGTACCAGGGGTACTGGCTTTGTTTTCTAGTCATTCTATGCCACTAACCTCCCGTATAACTATCAGTAGCAGAAAACCTGGTCGATGGACGATTGACAATGATTCTAATAACCCATTTAACCCAATCGTAAATTACATCAAATTTAATATGGTTGAACAAACCAGTGATCCTGACATCAATATTTTTGGCATGATGATGAGGGTGGTGCGGTTATCTAGTCAAAATGTACTTGAGTATGAAAATATTATTTGTGATGTCACGGTATTGCCAGAAGAAAGCTTACAACCAACAACCATTTGTCCTAACTCGATACGCTATGACGTCAATGCTAATGCAGGGACCAGTTATAACGAATGGATGCAAGCCAAAGAACTTCCTCAGGCGCCTTATTGCATACCTTCTGCAGATGGGACCTATTATTGTCCGGCAAAGCCACCTAGTGGCTTCTTCAAGGCAAAAGAATAAACTTTTTAAACATGATGTAAAGGATGAAACTCATGTAAATGGGAGTAAAGGTTAAATTTTAAACGGATTCTTGCTGCTATACCATTGTTAAAGTCGGCACTTCGGTGTCGACAATACATGGGTTTTTAATTGAAAATTAACATAAACATATAGTTTATAAACTAGTTGAGTTAACAACATGAGAAAAACGGAATTATCTTTATTACACTTCGATTTGAGGCATTGTCCTCAAGATGTTGAATTTTCATTAATTGGCGGTGATGGAAGAAAACATATTTTAACGGCATATAAAGATGCCCCCCTTAAGTTTGAAGAACACTCAAAAAGAAATAAAGCATTAGCCATGCTGAGAAGCTTACATGAAGATAAAATTACTCACTTTATTGAAGAATTGCCGATGCCAGAGCATCAATCTTCATTACGTACAATTGTGTATGAGTCTTGTGATGATCACCCATTGCCAGAAATTGCTATGGCGTTTATTCATATGCCTAAAAAGGCACATATTGCACCGCTGACTCATAAAGCAAGGCGGCGTTCAAGAAAACCACATGCGTTATTCCAGTACTATGATTTAAATTTGACTGCTGAAAGATCAGCAGAGGTGGAAAAGGATCAGCTACATATCGATGCTTATGATATTAAGCCACCTTATGAAACTGCTCGGGCATTAATTTTTCAACATCCGGAGATAGGCTCTGTTAATCCTGCTGTTACCAAGTATGTATTTGATGAGTATGTTAATGATACGCAAGACTTTCAAAGTTTGATCAGTTATGTGCAACGTAATGGTCCAGGTACCGAAAATTGCTGGTATAAAAAGAGTTGGGTAATGTGGACAAATCCAGATACGGAAGTTGAAGAGCCAGTGCCTGCGAATCTTGATTTAATCTATGAGAGTGACGGATCCCCTGACTGGCCGGTTAATCCAGATACTGGCATACAATCTATACCTAACTATGACTTGACTGACGAATATAATACACCTGCTGGTGGTGACGATGGTGTGGTTGAAGCTTCAACACCAGCGGTACTACAAGTCTTGAAATTAACTAAGAATGATGACGTATTGAACGGTCAATTATGGTCATCTCAAAACGGTACTGTTGAAAAAGCTCAGACGGAAGTTCCACCAACCAGAACAGCAGTAGCTAAGGCTGTGAATGATGCTGTTATAACAAAGTCTGAGAGTGTCAAAGCCGCAACTAAAGGTTTTGGTGTAAAAAACACGACGTCTAGCTATGGTCTTTATTTATATGATGATGACCTCACATACGATTTTGATAGTAAAAAAATATCATTCCCGGTGAAAAACTGGCCGAGTCGGTATTTAAGTCTTTATGTAGAGTTTTATAAACAAGATGGTTCTGTTATTAAACGTGCAGATATTGTTGGCTGGGAAGATCCCATGCTTGAGTCATTGCGCAGTTTATTTGAACCAAGTGAAAGTAAAAACTATTTAGATTGGGTTAGTTCAGGCAACGCTGTATTTGGCGTACCTGTTCCACCTTTAACTGGTAAGAAAGACGTAGAGTTTTTGTGGCCTGAACAGGCAACTTCAGCTCGAGTATTATTAGGGGGGCTAGGTTGTGCAAACGGTTTTAGAGATTGGGATTCAGACGTTGACATCATAGGTGTGCTTGGCACAGGTATTGTTAATTATGGTATTACTGTCCTTACTACCTTGCTCAGCGTATATATTGTCAATCCATTTATCAGTGGCCTTAAAGGTGATGCTAAAACAGCATTTTACATAATATGTGGCTTTGGCGGCTCTGTGGCAGCAATAATGGGAGGATTAGAGTACAAAACTGATGCAGGTAAAGCGATTTTGTCAAAATTGTCTAATATTGCCAGCAGTATTATTTTTGGGATTGTAGCTAAAAAGGTTGTAGAGCGGATCTTTAGAGAAGCGATACAAAAAATAATTGCTAAAACAGTGATATCAATCACTGTAGAAGAAGCACTAGGTCAGATCCCCGTAGCTGGTTGGGCACTGAAAATAGCGAGTATTGCGGCTAATCTTGCTGCACTAACCGCTACAACGGTTGAATGTGTATTGTCGCCTGCCACTTATGCGCTGGAAGTTCAACATACCATGGATTTAGAAGTAACTGTTCATCCTGATCCCCGTCATGGTACTGAAACAATAGATCCTATTTGGCCTATGGTGGCTAGTCACTATGTTATTCAGGTTAAATACCCGAAAGGAAATGGCAAAGAAGGCGGTACAACGTTCACAAAAGCAGGGCCTATGCCAGGTGAACATGATGAGCCCATAAATCTTATTTTCGAAAAAATTCCAGCGGGCGGTAAAGTAGAAGTTCTTGCTAATATATATTCTAATACCGACTGGATAGCGGGGCTGTATAATAGTGGTTGGATAAATGCGAACCCTGATAGAAATGACCGGTTGACAATATCGGGGGCAATTGTAGAAAAATTGGTACCATTAACACCAAGCACAAGTTATAGCCAAAAACAAATATTGGGTTATTCTGATAGCCGTAAACATTTTTGGGAAGTGACACAGTTCACCATAAACAACGACTTATCAACAGATTTAGATAAAGGCGGGGACCCAAGCCCAGCAGTACGTGAAGCTTTTGCAACCAATGGCAATAATTTATCGGTTAACTGCATTGTTGTTGTAGTTACTATGGGTGATGAATGGCTCCTTACAGATATTGATGTTGGTATTGAATTTGGTATTAATCAAACCATGATTTATGAAGATGGCGGTGAAAGCCTATTTGTACTCGAGGTGCAGAATCTAACTAACCCTGTTCCAGGTTTACCTGAAACATTGAATGATTGTGGTAACGATGGCCATCGCATATGTGATCGCACAGGGATAACTATCAATAATAAAGAATACCAACTCGGTTATGCTTGGCGCGCTTCAGGTCAAAATATGCCGCGGGATTATGGTTCAACTATCGACAATGGACAAATGTATACTTTTCAGAGTATTTCCACGCTAGCACAGCCACAGGATGCGATAATTGAACCTACTCGGGGATTCTCTAACCCGACATTTATCGCTTATGACCAATTCGGATTAACTGCATTATTTGAGCTGGATTATGATACCTACATGCCTGTACTTAATATGGGTGGCGATGTTACGGGGGATCTTGCGTCAGAGTTTGCTGATTATGGTTTATATTTACCTGAAGGTTCCACTATTACAGTGGTTACAGTAAACGAAAATTGGACTCTTGGTGTACCAACTGAAGAGCCAGTGTATGAGATGTTAACTGAACGTGTTGTAATCGATGGAGCATGGACCAGTGTAATTAAGGCTTATTCTTATCCAGTACCTAAGCTCGATAATTTTTATCTTGACTCTCGCACTTATTCTGAGCAAGACAAACTTTATTACTTGCGTGGTGTTGCATTTCAAGATGGAGAATCAAACTTTAATTATGACCAAACTAAAGCATGGGGTGCCTTTAAAGATATCACCATCAAAGGATTGGCAGTTCATCCAGAAGGTTATGTGATTGGTGTAGATTATGATAATGCTAAATTGTTGGCTTTACAATTACCTGCAAACGCCTTAAGTAATGATGAAGCACCTATAGCTATGCCGCTTTGTGGGGAAGGTTTACGTGAAGGTTTGCTCAATAAACCAGTAGCATTGACCATTTCTTCAACTGGACAAATTCTGATTTTAGAAGAAGGCAATAAGCGAGTTCAAGCATTTGATGTTAAGGGCAATGCTGTGCCGACTTTCACTGTTGGCCAAGAAAAGTGGAACTTGAGCCTGAATTTCATTACAGAACTTGACAGTAGATTACCAAGTACTGCGATGGAACAGGAGTTCCAGAAGAATGTTGTTCCAGCCAGAACGGCTTGTTTTGCGGCTAATTCCTCTTCAATAGCAGCGTTGGATAATGGTCAGGTAGATAGTGCCTTGAGTAGAGAGTTTGTCGAAAATGGATATGCCCTCTCAGCTGATGCCGAGCCAGTCTTTACGGTAATAGTGACAGAATCGAGTAAGTTGTGGTTGGTAACTGACACTGAATCAGGAGCAATTTATGATATCAGAGCTTTGGTTGATCAATATTTCATACCTCATTTGTATATTTATAGATCCTTTAACTTAGGCGTGATTGTTAATGCTAACGGGCAGCAATGGCAGGTAAATGATACCATGAATTCGATGAATTTCCGTATTGTTAAACCAACCTCAGGTGATTTGGAAGTGACGCAGTTGGTATCGTATATGCCGCTACGTGAACAACCTGGTAAAGACATCAGTTATTTGGATATAGCAGTGGAAAACAAAGGATATATTTATGTTCTGATGAGAATCAACGGAACAACGCCTGAGTTTTTGCTTGATATCTATAACCCTGATGGTTCAACCTTGTTGACTGAACCTCAAACTGGCGTTAATGCTGCGAAGTTGACGGTGGATCAATGGCGTTCAATGTTCACCTTAAATTACACTTCGTTGCTTGGACCTGGTCAGCGTACTGAACCTAGTATTAGTACCTGGATCCCTTCAACTCCTGATGAACCTACGTCTTAATCGGGTATTGTCTGGGTTGGCGCTAAGAGTACATTCTTAGTGCCATGAGTGACTTCTCAGGTCATGCTTTATTATGCATGGCTTGAGAATTTTTATTATAGGGAATTGTTATGTCTACACTACCACCTTTTCAAGTACCAAGTGCCATTGGTACGAGTTTTCCACAATTGATCATGTTACAAAGTACTGCTGCGGCAACTATTTCTGATTTAATCCTTACAAGCTCTGGCTATAACAGCTTTATGGGAATAATTGGAGATCAAGGACCCCCAACAGAGAATAGTGGTTGGGCACTATTGAAAGATATTGAAGTGAGTGGTCTAAATCTAACGAAAGAAACCTATCAGCGATATGATTTGTCTGACACCACAGTACAGGCGATCCCCATATTTATGACTGATATTTTGAATAAAGCCAACAATGATGCCAGTCTCAAGAATTTGGTTTGGACTGTGACAAATGGTACTGTGCCAGGCCCTGAGGATAGTATTACGTCAATACCAGACTGGTCGCTTGATACCCTTAATCCACAAAATGGCGTAGTTTATTCTAACGTTAATTTTTGTGGTAACCAAAACATATTCAGTTTACAGCTGCATAATCAAAGACCCCGTCACCTTGGGGTTTATGTTGAATTTTATCAAGGAGATGTACTGGTTTCTCCTAATGGATGGAATACCCGTTTGCCAATGGGTGTTTCATCTGATTATGAAACGTTGACGCGTAAATATCTTGGTGTACTTAAACCTACCACTCCAGTGGCGGGTATTGATGTCTCTACCGATGCACAGAAGTTTAGTGTTACCTTACCGAAAGGCGCAGACCGACTTGAAATAGTCTTTGGTGGCATAGGCAATGGCCGTTGGTTGGGAAGTAGTGATGCCGCAGGGGTAATTTTGACCTTTGTGCTTGACCTGGCAGTACCTTTGATCCTTGCTAATGCCAAAAAAAAGCCAGATCCCATGTGGTTTGATAACTTGTTAGACGATGTCAATCTACTGACGGATATTTTAAATGTCGGTGAATACCTGCTCGATGGCACAAAAATTGACAGCGTAAGCGCAGCATTAGGCAGCTTATCAGACAAATTGGCAGGGATGTTTCTCTCAGACAATTTTACTGAACTTAAAAGAAATATCAATGATACTTATGGTCAAAATACAGTAGAAAATGCTTTACCGTATGTCGGATGGCCGGCTCAAACTTTAAAAGCGTTGCTTGACAGTACAGAACAGCCAGGTGGTGGTGCGTTGGCAAATACCACTTGTCCTATGTTGTCAATACCACCTAGTTTTGAATTATCATTGGCGCCTACTTCATTGGTCGATTTGGAGGTCATAATTGAACCTGATAAAAAATATGGTCAATGGCCGCTGCAGGCCGATCATTGTGTAGTGGATATTAACTATGGAGCTGGTTTCAGTCAGCAGCAATCAGTGAATATCAGCCTGGAAAATTTTGCAGTTCCTATAAGCGCAAACTTTGGTAGTGTGTTAAGTGCAACACCTATTGAGGTTGTGGCCACTTGTGTTGATAGTAGGGGACAGACATTAGCAAAAGCTAGCTTAAAGAGTAAAATTGACACTGCACACCGGCAAAGTAGTTTGACGCTGAATGTAATTAATGTACCAATGAAAATCACCTCAAATACGGTATACGAACATCAGTGCAAACTGGTTTATACCGAGAGTAAATACAGTTGGGATTTTGACGAAGCACCAACAGCAGTAAAAACAGATCTTACGTCCAGTTCATCTTTATCTGAGCTAGTGGATATCACTTTGCAACAAGCTAACGAAGCTATTGGTTACACATGGCGTGCATCAAAACAGTCGGTTAGTGGATGTGGTGAGGGCGGTACTCTGACCAACGCCTATTTTTTTCAGAATATTGGTATGGCAGTGCCCGGTGATAATCTCAAGACAATGAATTGTGGTTTTGCCCTGCAACCAAATTTGAGTTACCTGAATGTTTCGCCAAGTAAGCAGGTGCCAGTTAATGCCAGTTTTTTCCTCGATCCCAATAATGATGCTTTCGCGTTGCGACCCGTTGATCTTGAGGCGGGTATAGAGTTTGACCTCAATGAGTCAAATACAGCAGGGCGATTTGAAGAGAACAATTTGATCGGGTTATCACTGCATCCTGCAGGTTATGCAGTTGCTACCAGTTGGGCTAACAGCAAAATGGAAATATTGCCGTTATCCGATGTACTTACCAGTGACAGTAATGCCAATCGTTCACGTATGTTAAGTGGTTCAGGCACAGAAGCTGGCTTGATCAAAGGTCCTGTTGGTACCGCCATTACCCCAACCGGATTTATCCTGGTGCTTGAAGGCACAGGTAAACGGGTGCAGGCATTTGATATTAACGGCAATCCTACTTCCCTGTTCAATGGCTCTGAGTATTTACAACTTAAAGAGAGTGAAAGTGCCAGCTATCTTGATATTGCTGTATCACCCAGAGGCATCATCTATCTGTTGTCATATACAGGCTCTGGAAGTGAGGTATCAGATTATCTGCTGGATCTTTATCAAGAAAACGGCAGTTTTATCAGCAGAAGTTGTGGAGTTAATGGAGCACGATTGGCCGTTGATTCGCAAGGGATAATTTACACGTTGAACTATGAATCTTTTGTAGGTTTTAACGGGCGAACAGAGCCTTCGGTTAGTAAGTGGGTACCCGTTGGTTAATGGGCGTATTTTGATCCCAGCTTAACCTGGGATCATTGGTTAACGATAAATAGCAATATATAAAAAAAATAAACAGGGATAATTTATGATAATACAGGAAGTTTCAGATGACATTTCTGAAGAAACAGGCTTGAAAAAAGGCTTTGTAGAATTGCATGTTAATGAAGAATTACAACATTCATGGAACGACTTTTGTGTTCAATATGCTGAAAAATTAGGTTGGTCATCTCATCAATTCCCCAATACTGTAATTGATACAGGTCAGAAGCCGGGTATAACTTGGTTATCACGGGATATATACCAGCCGAGTAGTTTCAAAGCTGATTTTATTACCGTTAACTCAGTTGAAGATCAAAAAAAACTTGGTGGTATTGATGATCGTTTTTACGATGAGAGAAAAATTCAGCCTCATGTTGAAATACCTCCATTGTGGGACAGTAAGTACAATAATTTTGCTGCTACTGCTAATTTGGGTATTGAGCAACAACAGCATATTTGCATGGGACATTCGGCATTTTTGTTCGGTGATTCTAAGGCCGTCGCCAGCTATCACACGATGATCAATATGGTGCATTATCCATGTCATGTAGCCATATATGCAGGTAAACAACTTATTGTGCGCAAAGGGCATTGCCTTGTGACTAAAGCTCAATTTGATGGTGAACCTGTAGTATTGTTTTTTGAACGTATTTTGATTGAATCTGGTGCCGAAATTAATTGTCGGGCTGATACCTCTATTTATGCGGGTGAATTGGTTCAGATTGACTCTGATGGAGTGCCTGTTCCCCTGGATAAATTAAAGAGTTCTCAGCCTGTTATGATCCGCAGTATAGGAGAGGATGGTAAAACCGCATTGCCTGGGAAGCTTGGCATTGATGGTGCTCAGGGAAGAACAGGTATACCTGCTCAGGATGGTCATATGTTCTGCGATATTAAAGCAGGATCCGGCTCTAATGGTACTCATGGTTCACCGGGGGTAAACGGTGGTAATGGTAGTCTCGGTAAAGACGGATTTTACATTACTCTTAAGATCGGTCAGCTTTCAGCATCGTTGTTACTCGCCAATTATGGTGGAAATGGTAGTGATGGCGCTGTAGGTGGCCATGGCGGTAATGGAGGAAATGGGGGGCTAGGTGGATTGCGTTCAGCATATTGTGAGGCTGGTGTTCAAGGTGAAGGCGGTACCGGTGGTAGTGGTGGTAATGGTGGTAATGGTGGAAGTGTAGGAGATGGTAGAAATATTTACATTACTTGCTGGCAACAAAATGACGGTGCTGTATTGGCAGTTGCAGAAAGTACGCAACAAGCTGGTAAAGGTGGTTCGGTAGGTCTTGGTGGAGGGGGAGGTTTACCATCAGGGCAAGGGGGAGTAAATGGTGAATCAGGCAAAAGAGGACAACAGGGACGGTTGGGGCTGGTATTTAACAATTTTCAGCTTTTGCGCCCTATGAAAAACAGTAAATAAATTCACTGAACTCAATAAAAACTATTTTTTATTAGTGATGAAACTTTCTATATTATTGATTGAAGAGAAGTTTTTAATGTCTAATTCATCATTTTCTATGATGAGGTCGAACTGTTTTTCGACAAAATTGACTAATTGCATAGCAAAAAGTGAGTTAACCAGACCTTGTTGAAAAATATCGTCTGTGTCAGTTAATTCTATGTTGCGAATGTGTTGTATTAAAAAATTTCGGATAGTGGTTTTGATACAGGCAGATTGGGGCATGGTGTTTGTCCTTATTATTTTTTCCTTTAAGTTTATTATAACAACAAAATTAGATAAAAATGAAAAAAATCAACTTAATTAACTATTTAGTGGCACATTCAGAAGAAGATGGCGTTATAACTTTTTATCAGAGCACTGAAAAAAAACAAAAATTGTCTTATCAAAAGTTGTACGAACAAGCCGGACGTGTTTGTAGCGTTTTGCAATTGATGAATCTGAAGATAGGTCAAAAGGTATTGATGCAGTTACAGGATGAACAGAAATTCCTGATTGTTTTTTGGGCTTGTTTGATGGGAAAATTCGTCCCGGTACCTCTTAGTTGTGGTCGTGGTCAGGATACTATTGAAAAGTTATTGGGGGTTTATAACCAACTAGATGGTGCGGTTTTAATCACTACAGAAACTCAATTGAAATACATTGAAAAGCGGATAGGTGATGATCATCTTTTGTGTCGTCAAGCTACATTATTTGAGTCCTTATTCGTGGATGTGGGGGTAGATGAGGGGGAGCCTGATTTACCAGTGATTAAAGAAAATGATATTGCATTTATACAGTATTCATCAGGTTCAACAGGCGCACCAAAGGGAGTGGTATTAACACATAAAAATATTATATCTAATATCAAAGCTATAGGGAAAGCTATCGGTTATCACCCGTCGGAAAAAACGATAAGTTGGCTACCTTTAACACATGATATGGGCCTGATTGGTTTTCATCTGGTGCCACTTTTGCACGGATGGTCACAAGTATTGATTGACACTAACACATTTATTCGCAGGCCTATGGTGTGGCTCGATGCCATCAGCGAAACTAGGGCAACTTTAACCGTGTCCCCTAATTTTGGTCTTAAACATGTACTTAAACATCTGGACAGGACAAAGAATAGAAATTTGGACTTGTCTTCAATTCGTCTTATTTTTAACGGTGCCGAGCCAGTAAATCGGTCCGTTTGTGCTACTTTTACTGAACAATTTGCACTACAGGGATTACAGCCCAATGTTATGTTTCCTGTTTATGGTATGGCAGAAGCGAGTTTGGCTGTTACTTTTGCCAAACCAGGACATTCGTTGGTCAGCCGATGTTTTGCTCGTAACTCTCTTAATATTGGTCAAATTGTTCAACTAGATCCTGATGGAATTGAGTTAGTTGAGCTAGGTGAGCCGATCAGCGATTGTCAGGTTAAGCTGGTTGATGAGCAAGGTATTGCGTGCAACGACTGCCAAGTTGGGCATATATTGATCAAAGGCAAAAATGTAACACAAGGATATTATATTTGTGAAGAAAGTGAGGTGTTTACTGATGATGGTTGGTTGAAAACGGGTGATATAGGTTTTATGGATCAGGGCCGTTTAACTCTGACGGGAAGATCTAAAGAGATTATTATCATCAATGGTGTTAATTACTATCCTTATGATTTAGAGCAAATTGCAGGCTCTTTGCCAAACATGGTGCAGATGGCTTTTGTTGGTTGTAAGGATGCCTCAAAAATAGACGAACAAGTAGTTTGTTTTGTTCGGTTTAAGGGGGCAAATGAAAAGTTTGTGAAACTTAAGCAAGCGCTTGAATTACATATGGCTACGGCTGTTGGTATTGAACTAGGTGCAGTGATCCCTGTGAGTAAATTACCGAAAACCTCTAGTGGGAAAGTGTGTCGTGCACAACTGAAGAAGGCGTTCGAGTGTGGTCAATTTGACACTGCAACAACTACTATAGAATCCAAAAATCCTTTGAAGCAAACAACTGAACAAGTTTTAGATGTGTTGATACCCTTGTTCAAGCAAGTGCTCAATTATCAGAAGTTATCAATAGATCATAATTTTTTCGATCTGGGCGGCACATCTATTGAAGCTGTCGCAATAAAAACACGGTTGGCACAGGTTTATGGCAATCGAATTGATGAAAGTACATTATTTAAGTACCCTACATTAAGAAAACTTGCTAGTCATATTTGTGGTGATATTGATGCAGAATTAACCGCAGTTAATGAGGCATCGAAGGTTGAATTAAAGAAGGCTGGGTTAAACAACAAAACCAATGCTTCAACCACCAGGGATATTGCTATAATCGGGATGTCGGGTAGGTTTCCGGGGGCGAATGATGTCGAAGCCTTTTGGCATAATTTATGTGAAGGTGTTGATAGCATTAGTCAGTTCAGTAAAAAAGAATTACTTGAGGCCGGTATAAGTGAGTCGTTACTGAATGATCCCCACTATGTTTGTTCTAAAGGGATCATCGAAAATGCTGATGCCTTTGATGCCAGTTTTTTTGAGTACCCACCAGTTGAAGCACGCAAGTTAGAACCGCAAATTCGAATATTACATGAGTGTGCCTGGACTGCACTGGAAAATGCAGGATATGACTCGCTGACTTTTAGTGGAAAAATTGGCTGCTATGTTGGTGCATCACCAAATGACGCTTGGTCCTCAAGCTGGCGACAAAGTAACAGCGAAGCCGCCAAGTTTTCTGATACCCTTTTGATAGATAAAGATTTTATCAGTACGCGCTTGTCCTACAAGCTTAATCTCACCGGACCAAGCGTTAATATTTACACTGCCTGTTCGACTTCGTTGGTGACAGTGGAAATGGCTTGCCAGTCTTTGCTTAATGGTCAGTGTGATATGGCGCTTGCTGGTGGTGTTTCGGTATCATTGCCGCTAAAAAGTGGTTATTTGTATGAGCCGGGCATGTTATTTGCCAAACAGGGAGAAAACCGTAGTTTTGACAAGGATGCATCGGGCAGTGTTTTCAGTGATGGTGCCGGACTAGTATTGCTTAAACCGCTTGATCGAGCGATAGCTGACAAAGATAACATCTTGGCGGTTATCAAAGGTATTGCTACCAATAACGATGGTAATGATAAAGTTGGATATACAGCTCCATCGGTTCATGGGCAAGCTCAAGTTATCATTCAGGCACAGCAACTAGCGGGGGTTACTCCTGAGGATATCAGCTATGTTGAAGCTCATGGTAGTGCTACAAGGATAGGGGATGTGATAGAAGTTGAAGCCCTCAATCATGCCATGAAAGGGGCTAGTCGTTGTGCCTTGGGATCAGTTAAATCGAATGTCGGCCATATGAATAGTGCTGCTGGGATTGGGGGATTGATTAAGGTGGTTAACATGTTACAGCATGCCCAGTTGCCACCTAGTTTGCATTACGAGCAAGCTAATTCAGGAATTAATTTTGACCAATCACCATTTTATGTAAATACCCAATTGTGTGATTGGATAGCCGATAAACCGCTGTGTGCGGGGGTAAGTTCATTTGGCATCGGAGGCACAAATGTACATGCTATTTTGCAACAGGCTCCTGCCCTATGTCGACCTAAGCAAATACAACAGCCTAAGTCTTTAATACAATCAAAAAAATCAACTTTGTTTTTATTGTCGGCTAAAACCGACATTTCGCTTACTACACGTATGACACAGCTACATAACTATTTGAGTGAGAATAAATCAGCAAATATAGCTGATATTGCTTATACCTTGCAAGTAGGCCGGCACCATTTTACCCATCGGCTATTCTTCGTTTGTGCCGATGTGGATGAAGCGATCGATTTTTTGTCAGGACAATTATCATGTGAACGTGCACAGGTTGTTGAAGGTGTAGGATTTATTGGAGTTAATGCTGAAATTGGGTTAACCAAGTTGGGAAGTCTGTGGTTGCAAGGTAAACAGATTGATTGGAGAGTTTTGAAATTACAAGGGGATTGCTACAGGGTGATCTTACCTACTTATCCTTTTGCCAAAGATAAATTTCATCTTGGGCTTGATAGATCAATATCAAAAGGAGATGAGCACTATCACTGTTACATTCCAACTAAAACAGAGGCGCCGATAGTAACAAAGTCTAGTGTTGATTTATCCTGTGGGGTATTGATTATTGATGACAATACTGGTTTAGCTCAAGCATTGAAAAAGGCATTTTACCATTTGAGTATTCCCGTATTCGTACATCAATCAGGAACACAAGATTATGTGCAATTACTGGAAATGTTGACGAAAAATGGCAAACTACCCAGTGTTGTATTGCATTTGGCTCATTTGAGATCGACACAAGAAAAATTAGTAACTGAAACTTTTAATCAAGCTTATTTAGATATTTCAGATTTGTTGATCAGCTTGCTTAGGCAACTGGACACTCAGAAATGTTATGTCAGGGTTTTGACCAATGCCCAATCTATGGTAGAAAAATCGGCTGTATCTGGGCCACTTAATGTAATTTATGGCGAATCAGGAAATCTTCACGGTTCTACAATGACAGTAACCTGGGAGCCAGAGTGTGACGTTCCTGAAGATATTCTGGTAAATCAAATTGTTACTGAGGTGTCGACTGAAATTAGTCTTGAAGCAATTGATATTGTGCTTGCGAGCGGCAAGCGATATGTCGAAGGGGTTAAACCTCTAATTATATCGTCAAGTGATATAAGTGATTATGAGATAAGTGAATTTAAGCCCGGTGGTGTATACCTTATTACGGGTGGTCTTGGTGGTATTGGTTTTACTCTGGCGAGTCATTTGGCTACAAGTGTTCAAGCCAAACTGTTGTTGATTGGTCGCCGTGAATTGGGGGACCGTACTTCGCAAGTTGATCAACTTGAATCATTGGGAGGACATGTTCGATATTTTTCGGCTGATGTCGCTAATCTGGCTGATATGCATAATGTGTTTGAAGAAGCCTTTGCGACCTATGGGAAAATTGATGGTGTGATCCATACGGCAGGCATTGTTGATGGTGGCCTGCTTATTAATCGTAAAGTGGAAGATGATCTTGATGTATATCATGCAAAAGTAGATGGTACAATGGTGTTGGCGAGCTTACTGTCTGAGTATTCGTGTGATTTTTTACTTTTGTGTGCTTCTATTGCTTCAGTTATTCCGGTTCCCGGCCAATCTGCTTATATTTCTGCGAATCGTTTTTTGAACTGGTTTGCCCATAATCATAGCTTGGATTGTAAAGTAAGAACTATCGATTGGGATCGCTGGCTATCATTGCCATATTCCAGTTTTTCAAAGAAAAATATTACCTGTTTACTAGGGGAAGAAGTAGAAACCGGTTTAACGGTAAAACAAGGGATCTCAGCTTTTGAACGGGTATTGCAGTTGAAACACCCACAAGTGGTGATAAGTGCTATAGAGATACAAGCGCGAAAAAGGCAAATGGCTGGCTTGTCTGACTCTGTAGGTTTTGTACCTGTAACATTGCGGCCCAGACCCAATCTTAATATTACCTATGTTGAACCACAGACCCCTGATGAACAAAAGATGGTTGGTCTTTTTGAACAATACAGCGGGATTGAGAAAGTAGGTATTTATGACAACTTTTTTGAGTTGGGTATCACCTCACTAGATCTCATCCAGATGAATCGGCAATTGAGTGAGCAACTAAATAGAAGTTTGTCCCTCACAAGTTTTTACGCTAATCCGACAATATATTCTTTTGTTCGTTATTTGGAACGAGAAAGTGACGCAGTATTAGCGCCACAAATATCTCCTAAGCGTGTTAATACAGGTAATCGAGATATAGCCATAATAGGGATGGCAGGCCGATTCCCAGGGGCTGAAAATGTTCAGGAATTTTGGCATAATTTAACAGAAGGGATCGACTCTATACGTTTTTTTAGTGATGAAGAATTACTGGCTGAGGGAATAGATCCCGAACTTGTGGCAGATAATAATTTTATCCAAGCTAAAGGCTATGCTGCAGATTTTGATTGCTTCGACTATGAATTTTTTGGTTTTTCTCCCAGAGAAGTTCAGATCATGTCACCGCAAATGCGTTTGACGTTTGAGAGTGTCTGGCAGGCAATGGAAGACGCTGGCTATCCACCTGGCAGCCATCAGGAATCAGTGGGTTTGTATTTCGGTGCATCGCATAATATTGCTTGGGAAAATCAGTTGAAACAATCATCACAAGAGCAGATATTAGGCGAGTTTGAAAGTACTTTACTCAGTCATAAAGAGTTTATCAGCACTAGGGTGGCGTATAAGCTAAATTTGAATGGTCCGAGTGTTTATACGTTTACTGGCTGCTCAACTTCCTTGGTCACGGTTCATCAGGCTTGCCAGTCTTTACTGGCTGGAGAATGTGACATGGCAGTGGCAGGTGGTGTATCGGTAGAGCTGCCACTTAAATCAGGGTATCGTTATCAGGATGGCATGATTTTTTCTAGAGACGGTTATTGTCGTTCATTTGATCAAAAGGCTAGCGGTTCTTCTTTTGGTGACGGTATTGGTGCTGTGTTGCTCAAACCTCTTGATGCTGCGCTTAACGATGGTGATAACATTGTAGCTGTTATTAAAGGTAGTGCTATTAACAATGATGGCTCTGCTAAAGTTGGATACCCGGCGCCAAGCGTGTCGGGACAGGCTTCGGTTATTAGTAAGGCTCATCTGGTTGCGAATATTGACTCATCGTCAATTGGTTATATTGAAGCACACGGCAGTGCTACGCCAGTAGGCGATCCGATAGAATTGGAGGCACTGAAATCTGCTTTTAATTGTCAAATAAAACAGTTTTGCCATATTGGCAGCGTAAAAAGCAACATTGGTCATTTAAATACAGCGTCTGGGATCGCAGGGTTAATCAAGACCGCTATGGTGGTGAAGAATGGGGAAATCCCCGCAAGTCTTCATGTCGACAAGCCTACAACAAAATTTGATTTTAGCAACAGTCCGTTTAAGGTATGTCAGCAATTGACTCCTTGGCCGTCAAACTTTGATACGCGCCGCGCAGGGATCAGCTCTTTTGGTATCGGCGGTACCAATGTACATATGATTTTACAGCAAGCTCCCCAGTTACCCACTTCCCAAAATAATGCACCACAATTATTGGTATTGTCAGCTAAAACTGAGGCTGCTTTGCAATTGAGTTGCCAAAATATGTTAGGTTTTATGAAGTCTAACCCCTATACAAATATTGCTGATATCGCTTATACATTGCAGCTGGGTCGAGTTGTCTTTGAATATTGCCGTGTGGTGATAGTAAAAGATATAAATGAAGCAATTATTCGCCTTCAGCAACCACAATCTGAGTGGTCGGCGATTGGAAAAAACCTGATCATTGGTGATGAACCCCGCGTAATTGTTTATGTTGACGAGTTTAATGAACTCCTTGAACAATACCATCGTTTAACCGATATTAAGATTGTAGCTGAGAAATGCATGGGGCAACAACGTCGTCGATTATCATTACCGACGTATCCTTTTGCTCGCTTGAAATGTTCATTGGATAATAATCAAACCAGTCAGAATATCGTAACAGATGATAAAAAAAATCCGGTATCAGAATGGTTTTATCAATCGACCTGGGTTATTTGTGAATTACCATGGAGTATGCTGACAGATCCGATTATGTTATTGACAGAAAACAGTCAACAAACCGACACCTTGCTCTCGCAGCTTGGTGACGCGCCTGTTGTAGATAAATTGCTGGATGCGCAACATATTGTTTATTTGTTTCCACAGACCGATGACTGGACTAGTCAAATGTATAATTTGGTCAAACTACTTCAGCAGATCGACAAAATAGAGAATAGAGCACAACTTAGGTTGACGCTTATTAGCCAAAATCTATATAACATTAATTCAAATGATATTAACAAGAACTGCGCTGATCAGAACACAGCTGCTGATCCAATAGCGGCACTATTGGTGGGTTTTGCGTTGTCAGTTAACCAGGAATATCAGGATATTAGCTGTCATGTTCTTGATTTTGATAGTAATGAATTGGCACAAACGAATAACAAGGGCATTATTAAAGCGCTTCAAAGTATGGGCGAAGATATTGTATATGTTTGGCGTGATGAACAATGCTGGCGACAAGAATGGTCGATGTTTGAAGAAAAGGAATCATTGATTGGTTTACGTCCAGGTGGGGTTTACCTTATTACTGGTGGTTTTGGCAAAGTAGGACTTGAACTGGCTAAAGGTCTGGTGAATCAATATAACGCAAAGCTGGTATTGGTTGGCCGGCGAGGTTGCGTGGATGAAAGTCAAATTAAGGCATTAGGCGCCAATGTACTGTGCTTTGCAGCTTCAGTTGCCGATGAAATACAGATGAGTGAAGTTTTTGCTGAAGTTGAGCGACAATGGGGCAGTATCAACGGTGTTATCCATTGTGCTGGCTGGGCTGATGAGGATTCTATCTGTCCAGTGGTTGATATGACGCCAGCGTTTATCGCACAGCATGCAGAAGCAAAAGTACTAGGCACTGTAGTACTTGAGAAGTTGTTATATCATCGTCAGATGGATTTTTGTTTATTGATGTCTTCATTGTCTTCTATGCTTGGTGGTCTGGGTTTGGGTGCTTATGCAGGCGTGAATCAATTTATGGATTGTTTTGTGGCTAAAAGGTCAGTGGTACAAAGTGGTACACGCTGGCTAAGTGTCAATTGGGATTTGTGGTTACAACCTCAAGCACAGCAGCATGACTATTTTCGTAAAGTGATGGGGCAATATGGTATGCAACCAGAGCAAGGATTTGAAGTGTTCAAATACCTTATCAACCATGTAACACCCTCGCAAGTGGCAATATCTACTGGTGATTTAGATATCAGATTATCTAAGTGGAGCAAACTCAAACCTTCAGGTGTTAAGTTTGGCTTTAGTAAGAAACTCTCTCGTGATAAGTTGACTACGCCTTATGCTGCGCCTACTAGCTCAATTCAAAAGCAGCTTGTGGAAGTTTTTTCCGAACATTTTGGCTTTGACAACCTAAGTATATACGATAACTTTTTTGATTTTGGGGTTACTTCAGTAGATTTGCTGCAATTGCATCAAAAAGTAGACCATCAACTCAATGCGAAGATCCCGCTAGCTAAGTTTCTCACTTACACCACTATTTATGCATTAGCAGGATATTTGACAGGTGATGGTCATCGTAATGGAACTAGCGATGTTAAATCTTCAAAGTCGTCCTCATTGCCTGTTGCACAATTGACAGTGGATAAAACGGTGGTTGGCGATCAAAATGACGTTGCCATTATAGGTATGGCGGCACAGTTTCCTGGGGCTGATAATATTGATCAATTTTGGCAAAACCTGAAAGGTGGAGTAGAAAGTATTATTCATTTTAAAAAAGATGAATTACTTAAAGCAGGTGTTCCGGAAAATTTGATTGATAACCCTGACTATGTTGCTTCGCGCGGGCTTTTAGAACATTCACTTTCATTCGACGCAATGTTTTTTGGTTACTCTCCAAAAGAGGCTGAGGCGATGGATCCGCAATCTAGGGTCTTGCATGAATGTACTTGGCACGCACTGGAGCATGCTGGTTACAACCCTTATGATTATGATGGGAAAATCGGTTTTTACGCAGGAGGCGGTCCACACCCGTATTGGGAGCATTTGTCGACTCCGGCAGTGGTAAAAACAGGAAAACCGTCTGAGCAGTATGCAAAAGTTCAATTGTATGAAAAGGATTTTTCGCCGACTCGTATTGCTTACAAACTTAACTTGAAGGGTACCACATTAAGCGTTTTTACCGCATGCTCCACAGCTTTGGTGGCTGTTCACCTAGCATCCGCCAGTGTGGTTAAAGGGGAGTGTGATATGGCGTTGGCTGGCGGCGTATCAGTGTGGTTGCCACAAAAAATTGGTTACTTACATGAACCGGGTATGATTTTATCAGCTGATGGACACAATCGCAGTTTCGATGCCGAAGCTTCCGGTTCGGTATTTAGTGACGGGGTCGGCGTAGTTTTGTTGAAAAAATTATCTAGAGCTATTGCAGACGGTGATACTATTCATGCGGTGATTAAAGGCACCGCTATTAATAACGATGGCAATAGGAAATTAGGTTACACAGCTCCTAGTGTTGAGGGACAAGTTGACGTTATTCGTTCAGCTATGGCGGCAGCCAACGTCTCTGTACAAGACATAAGTTATATTGAAACTCATGGTTCAGCAACGTCCCTTGGGGATGTCATTGAAGTTGAAGCACTTAATGTTGTATTTTCCAACACTGGCGCTAATAAAGGTTGTATTTTAGGTGCTGTGAAATCTAACATTGGTCATACTAACAGTGCAGCTGGCGCAGCGGGTCTTATCAAAACAGTGATGGCTCTTGAGCATGGACTATTGCCACCAACTTTACATTTAGCTGCACTTAATCCATGCATAGGTTTTGAACACACACCTTTTACAATTAATACCGAATTACAGTCGTGGTCAGTACCGGGTGATGTGAAAACTGCTGGAGTCAGTTCATTTGGTATAGGAGGAACAAACGCTCATGTGGTGGTACAACAAGCTCCATCCATGTTACCTGGTAGTCCGTCGACAGGACCATGGTTGCTTATTTTGTCAGCAAAAACAGAGGTTGCATTAAATAAAAATTGTGAGAATTTAGCACAGTTTTTAATTCAAGAACCAACTGTGAATATGGCTGATGTAGCCTACACTTTGCAAGTAGGTAGAAAGGGATTTGTGCATAGAAAAATCCTAGTTTGTAGTAGTAGCCAAGATGCATCAGAGCAGCTGTCTTCTACTGTCAGCGGTCGAGTTTTAACAGCAGTGTGTCGTGAACTAAAACGTGATGTTGTTTTCATGTTTCCCGGTCAGGGCGGACAGTACATTAATATGGGAAGGGAACTTTATGCCTGTGAGCCTATATTCACTCAAAATATGGATCTGTGTTTTGCTCATTACCAGAAATTAACTGGCTTGGATATAAAAAATGTACTCTACCCAGAACACTCAGAATTTGGGACCCTGAACGATACTGCTGTTAGTCAGCCTCTTTTGTTTATGTTCGAGTATGCACTAAGTCGTATGATGTTAAGTAAAGGGATCGTGCCTACTTTAATGGTAGGTTACAGCTTTGGAGAATATACTGCTGCCTGTGTTGCTGGTGTGTTTTCAGTATTTGAAGCGCTTGATCTTATCCATATTCGCGGACAGCTGATGCAGTCGTTGCCTGAAGGTAGGATGATTAGCATTTCTTTAGACAAAGACAAACTGTTACCTCTATTGACTGGCTCTTTAGCTATTGCAATCGAAAATCCAGACTCTTGTATTGTTGGGGGGCTTAAAGCTGATATTGAAGGGTTACAAAAGCAATTAAAACAACAAAGATGCTTTGTTTTTGCTGTTGATGTTACTCATTTTGCTCACTCGCCGCTACTACAACCAATCGTTAATAAGTTTAAGTTGGCATTGGATCAAATTGATTTACAGCCGCCACAAATTCCTTATATTTCCAACGTTACTGGCCAAGTGATTGAACCACAGCAGGCAATCAGTAGTGATTATTGGTGTCAGCATTTGCTTCAGACTGTACAATTTGATACTTGCCTTGAGACGTTGATAGCTTCAACCGAAGGTATAATGGTTGAAGTGGGACCAGGACATGATTTAAGTGTAATGTTGCGTTCAAAACTTAATTCTGATGCTAAGCAGCAGTTGGTTAACCTCGTTAGCAACAAAAATGAACGGGTGGACAGTTATCAATATCTACTAGAGAAACTTGGACAGCTATGGCTGTTCGGAGGTGTAGATGATTGGGCTGCATCTTACCAAGGTCAAAGACGACTTCGGGTACCGTTGCCGTTATATGTTTTTGACAGGCAAGAGTTTAACATTCCAAAGGTAGAGCGAAATGATTTACCTGTATTGTCTAATGACAAAAGCGAAACAATTGACGATTGGTTTTACCTATCAACATGGCAGCGTGCGCGATTACCAAATAACATAGTCTGTGATAGTGACGAAACCATGCGCGTGCTGCTGTTTGTTGATGATTTTTTGATAGGCGATCGACTTGCAATACAGCTTGAAAATAATGGCGAATTTGTAGTTCAAGTCAAACAAGGAAATGGGTTCGAAGAAATTGACTCACAACATTTTGTAGTAAATCCAGCTTCACCTCAGAATTATCAACAACTGATGGATGCGATGCCGACTCTTGAGTCGGTAGAGTTGAAAGTATGTCATTTGTGGACAGTGACGGGGGATATTAATCAATATACGGTTAAGCAGGGGTATTACAGCATATTGTACTTGAGCAGGGTACTGGCGAATCATTCAGGGATCAGTAAGTTGCAGTGGCTGATATGTTCTGACAGAGTCCACCAGATAGCCGCAGAGCCGATGGTGCAACCTGAAAAAGCATTATTACTGGCGTTCCCATTAGTACTGCCTCAAGAGCATCCGCATATTAATTGTCGTCATATTGATATAATGTTGCCAGGTGAATCTACTCATCGACAACAAATATTAACGGATCAACTTTTGCGTGAATTGAGTCATGAAACTAGAGGCGAGCCTGTAATTGCTTATCGAGGGCATCATCGCTGGATACAATCTTATGAAATTATGCCGTTGGTTTTACCTGAAACAAGTCGAATTAAACCGTTAGGGATTTATCTCATTACGGGGGGATTAGGTGGTGTCGGTCTTATTTTGGCCGAATATTTGGCTAAACAATATCAAGCTAAACTGGTTTTGATAAGTCGTCATCCCTGTGCAAATAAAATTATGCAGTTAAATTCTATGAACGTAGATTTTATCACTATTGCAGCAGATTGTTCAGATGTTGACCAAATGAGTAATGCTATAGAACAGGCTGAACAACACTACGGTAGTTTAGATGGTGTTATACATGCAGCAGGTTTGGTCGGTCGCGAATGGCTGGCTCCAGTAGTAGATGCAGCACCTGCCATTTGCGAACCACAGTGGCAGCCAAAGATTGAAGGGGTAAAGACACTTCAAAAAGTACTAGCAGACAAGAAGCTTGATTTTGTGTTGTGCATGTCATCAATTTCTAATGTTCTAGGTGGTTTAGGCCATGTAGCATACATTGCAGGAAATTTGTATATGGATGCTTTTACCCGAGAACAAAATCAGCTGTCTGATACCCAATGGATAAGTGTCAATTGGGATGGCTGGCAAACGGATATAGTGCATACAGCAGAAAATGATGTTGCTGTGACTCAGGACAAATTTTCGATGACGCCAGCTCAGAGCGTTGAGGCATTTGAAAGAGTGTTATGCTGTCATGATGTAGATGTGTTGGTTCATTCAACGGGAGATTTAAATACCAGATTGAACCAGTGGGTTAAGCTTAGTACATTAGAAAAATCTAGCGATAAAGCTTATCCGAGACCTGCATTGTCAACGCCTATGGTTGCACCAGAAACAGCATTAGATAAGATTTTGTGTGATATTATGCAAAAGCATTTGGGGGTGGAAGAGATCAGTATTTACGATAACTTTTTTGATCTCAATGCCGATTCATTTTTGCTGGTGCAAGTCATAAACATGATAAGACAGAAACTCGAACAGGATATTTCAGTGATCACTTTGTACAAGTATCCGACTGTTTCGCAACTATCTGCTTTTATGGTGCAGATTGGAGTGGATGCGGATAAACCGATTTAATTTATGCAGTATTAATCTACAGTATTGTAAAATAGTACGAGTGAATATCTAACGCCTTTAGTCAAGCGGCTTACCCCATGGATCAGGTTGCCAGAATGAAGCAGGGCTTTTCCCGTTTGCCAAGGAATGAATTGCAATTGGTTATCGGCCAACATAACAAAGCGGCCACCATGGAAGTCATCTTGGTTGTTTAGAGCAATAACACTGGTGTAACGGCAAATATCAGAATGAAAGGCTATGTATGAGCGAGTGGTCGGTGAATACATACGTAAAAACATATTCAGTTGAAGTTTTTCGTGTCCGGTTCTGAGTTTGGTTTGTTGATGCAAATATTTTGGTAGATTAAGCAATTTATTGGTGGTGTTTTCATCAAGTAATTCGGTGAGCTGTTCACTATTTATATTAACTTGGTATTCAGGTAGATCGTCGACTGAGTCAGGCACTACTGAGGTGATATGGTTGCAAATGTGATTACGCAAAATGGCACATTGTTCATCGTTCAGTACTGAAATTCCCTCAATCATTATGTTCTGATTATTGGCATGCACATTACTGTTACAGCCATGTTTGCTAATTTGCTCTAGGGCTTTTTCTGTGGCCTGGGCTGGGTCTACATTGTCAATCAAAAAACGTTTCACTACGGGACTATGGTGATGACGGTATCGGCGATTTGCTCGGCGTTGTAACCAGTCTAGTTTTTCTTGAATTTGGGTAGTTGAGGGTAAAGCTATGTCAAGAGGTAAAGATGTAGCTGCAGCAAAAGCTACTTCATCAGATACATTGTCTTGGCGATAGACAGTGGGATGTAAAGCGTCATTGCGAGATAGGCTAGGTAGTGACAATTGAAAATTAAGTATATGACCTGCACCTGTCAGGCGGTGACGACGATAGCCACTGGTGATAATTAAAGTGCCTGATTCTAATTCTATTTTTTCACCATTTTCTAATTCGAGCTTACAATTGTTTTGTTCATCATAATCGATGCGCACATAGATGCATAATGCGGACTTCCCGCGTAAATAAGGGGTTTCACTGTTTTTATCCCTAATTTGCAGTAACAGAGAGTTAATGCTCGCACCGTTAGTTGGAATATCTTGGTTGCGTAAGTCACAATATACTTTGTCGACAGTATCTTTGAATACTTGCCATTGATTACAGATATACCACAATTGAACAGTACCAGTAAAATCGCGGTAGCAATCTTCTGGTAATAGCTTTGATAGTTCAGCTTGATAAAATTGCCAGTTAGCAATGCTGGAACAATGTAAAAAGTGTTTGGTTTGCCATAAATAATGTTCTTTTTCGTTCACCAGCGTGTAGTCATCTGTAGGTTGATAATACTGGGTAGATAAGGTTAATTCCATGATTGCTCCTAGCTGCTTATCATTTTGTATAGGTAAAATTATTTATGTTGGCTGGTTAATTTAATACCAATTAGTATTACGTTATTTTATTCTCCAGAATCGGTGATTTGTTCCTCGGGTGAATATTTTCCCTCTGGTGAAGATAATACTTGAGTGATTTTTTTCCAACTGTCTGGTGATGGCATCAAAAACTCTTGAGAGGTTTTATCTTTGGTATTTTTTGCTACAAGGATCAGGTCGAACGAAATAGATATTCGATCATCATCTGTTTCATTTGCGGTAACGTCGTGAGGTTGCTTTGCCGGAAATATAAGTAGACGGCCCTCAATTGGGTCATAATTTGTTTGTTGAAAATTGAATTTATTATATTCGCTGTAGCCTTTAGTCATATTGTTATCTATGCCACGAGCTAGCTCATTTTGTCTACTTTCATTAAAAAAACGGATTTGTCCAGCGTAGCCTTTTTTTGGTACGGATACATAATATACTGCGCTTAAGCTAGCTGTATGATGAGCATGCCGAGGGATAAATTGATCTCTGCGAGCAATGATAGGCCAGGAACGCTGGATGTAAAGTTCCATTTTTTCCAAGTTATGACCAAGAGATTTGAGATATATTAAGGCATGGTACTCTATTTGTGAAGTTAACCAAGCAAAGGATGGGTCATTATGGATCTGATCTACTTTGTGAACATCACCTGTCCAACTGTTGTTTTCAGAGGTACACTGTTTGCCTGCGAGTTTGCGCAATGTACGAATTTTCTGGATGTGGACTGTTTTGTAATTAGCATGTTTAGCCAAATCGGTATAGTAAATTGCTAGTGGAAACCAAACATCAATAGCCATGGTTGACGTATCCTTTGTCGTTTCAAATCTGTAATGATAAGACAGCAGACTGAATATGTTATTGTTAATTGTGTTGGGTGTGTTTAAGTCTATACCAACATTGGTGTAATTCTAATTTGTATATAATCTAACCATTTCTGTGGTCTTTTGCAAATAATGACCGTAAATTATCATAACTAATTAGTGCTTGAATGAAATAGTTTAATGTATTGAAAGAAGGTTCATTACAACTGATATTTTCCCGAGTAAAATACTGTTTTAAATAAAAGTAAGCGTGTTTTGGTGCTTAAGTTCTTAAGTGAGATATAGATTCAAGTGAAACTAGCTTTTCAGTTTCCATTATTATATTCCCCAGTAACGATGGGGTCGAAGCGAAGGTTACAACTACAACATCCGAGTGATTTGCCTTGTTATGTGCTGTGCATATTAATCGCACCATTACGACATACCTTTACCGTCAGTAGCTCTTATAGGAATACCTGTTGGGTCAAAATTTTCAAGACAGTGGACGTTTACCCCATAATGATCGGGAGCTACGCGCTTGCGATGAAATGGATAAATTCCGCAGATACTGCAAAAGTAATGTTGAGCAGTGTGAGTATGGAACGTATAGGTGGATAGCATCTCTTTGCCGCTTATAATTTTCATCTGGTTTTCATGGATCTTAACCATCAGCGCATTTTTACGAATACAAATTGAACAATCACAAGTAGTAAGTTCTGGTAAGTCAGTTTCTATTTCGAATCGCACTGCTTGACAGTGACATGAACCTTTATAAGTTTTCATTTAGAATGAGATATCCTTCATTGTAGTAAGCTCATAACGCTTATTCTGGAGCCGGCTCAGTAATGTCCGCTCCATAATTAAATTTAATTTATTTCAAATTAACATCCCACAAATTCAAAGGATTAGAAACCACTGTAACTAACTTTTTTATCAAAAATAGGATGTTATACCAATTAGATCAATCTAATAGACGATTATTGGTGTTTTTTAGGTGTGTTACTAAGCCGGCTCAGTAATATGAAAGAATTCATTCATTAGAAAATATACCGCAAAAAAAATCAGATGCTAATGTCTCGAATGCGAACAAACTTGCCCTTAACACTACCTCGCTGCTGCTCCCAAAGAGAGATATAACTATCGTCACTATTACCACTAAGGGATCAAAAAATAACGTGAACGAAAATATAAATAAATAAAATAATTAATCTAATATTTGGTAAATACCTTCTACCTGCCATCGTCTTGATCCTGGACTATTCACTTAACTTAAGCGTAGAGGAACCCCCTTATGGTCAAACTTTAGTGTAAATATCTTCTCTTATGGACAAACTTTTATTGTCTATGGACACACTTTATTGTCGCTGCACACATTTTAGTGTGATGTATCGATCAACTTGAGAAATTTTACGTTTAAGACAGTATATTTCTCATGTTTTTGGTAAAAATAATGAAAAATTGAGAAATGGATTTACTATATGTTTTATATGCATTTTCAATGATATTTCTCAAACGTATCGTAGCAGTAGAATTATAAAAATTGAAAACGCCTTATTTCGGCACCATTGGGTGTCATTAAACATTTGCGGAGAAATCTTCATAGAGTGTTTAATTACTAAATTTAGAGGACCA
>SPKZ01008666.1_pt1 | contig 43531 bp, 37 predicted proteins | sample 2456571 | NCBI WGS metagenome assembly SPKZ01 (sample SAMN11192286, study PRJNA482655) | marine metagenome | biome: ENVO:00000447; feature: ENVO:00000244|ENVO:00000211|ENVO:00000569|ENVO:00002023; material: ENVO:00002151; isolation source: ocean water from marine abyssalpelagic zone ...
AAAAAGTGGCGGACGCGGCAGGAGTCGAACCTGCGACCGCCTGGTTCGTAGCCAGGTACTCTATCCAGCTGAGCTACGCGTCCGCAATTAAGATGTATTTTATATCGTTACTTACCGATACATGAACTTTATTCTCAGCCATCATAAATAGATATTCTATCAAGCTGAGCTACACATTCATAATAAACTATTTTTTACATCTTAGTTTAAAGATACACAACCATTAAATTTACAAATAAATGGCGGAGAGGGAGGGATTCGAACCCTCGATCCGGCTATAAACCAGATACTCCCTTAGCAGGGGAGCGCCTTCGGCCACTCGGCCACCTCTCCAGTGGTGCGAATAGTAATGGATCTCAAAAATATGTCAAACCTTTTTGTTCATTTATTTTTGATTTTTAACTGTTTGCTGACAATTCAAACAATAATGATATTTTTCGACCATTAAAAATTTACAAACATAAAAAAACACCAACAAATGTGGTGTTTTTAAGAACGTCATAATTATAAAAAATAATTTATACGTTGCCTGATGACTCACTATCATCCTTCTCAGCTTGTATACGCATGTAAATTTCTTCACGGTGCACTGAGATTTCTTTTGGCGCATTAACACCTATTCTTACCTGATTTCCTTTAACGCCTAAGACAGTCACAGTGACTTCATCACCAATCATTAATGTCTCACCAACGCGTCGTGTTAATATTAACATCTATATCTTCCTTTTTCTAAAATTGAGATACACTAAATAAATATATATAAGCTAGTAATATATAAAGTTAGTCTGTTTTTCCATAATACTTTATAAGTAATAGTAAAGATCATGGAAATATCCACCTTTTCCTAAGTATAACACTTCAATGTTCTACACTTAATTAAGGTAACTAGCTATTCTAGCAAGCTTATCTTAACTTTGAATAGAGGGTAAAGTTGTTTTTTATACTATCTACTGTTTTTTATTATACTTTTATGACAATAATTAGCATTTACCTAACTTATTTGTTCATAATTAATACAAAGATAACAATCAACCGTGCAAGGTTTTATAAAAGCACCTCAGTCGGTAACTCAAAAAATTCTATTATTATTCTATTTTACAAAATAAACTTAAAAAAAAAGCCACCTGATTATTATTCAGGTGACTTCTTACAATATTTATATCAATAACTTTGTTAAGTTAATTTTTCAACTAGCCATGGTTTTACTGAAGCTAACGCTGCAGTTATATTTTCAGGTTGACTACCGCCAGCTTGTGCCATATCCGGTCGTCCGCCACCTTTACCACCTACTTGCTGTGCAACCATATTAACTAGCTCACCAGCTTTCACCTGCCCTGTTAGATCTTTGGTTACACCGGCAATCAAACCAACTTTGCCATCATTAGCAGTAGCCAACATAATAATACCTGATTGCATTTTATTTTTAAGCTCATCTACCATACCGCGTAATGCTTTACTTTCAACACCATTTAAATCGGCAATTAATACTTTTATACCATTGACTTCAATAGCTGAACTTAATAAGTCTGAACCTGCTTGTGCGGCAAGCTCTTGTTTAAGAATATTAATTTCTTTTTCAAGCTGTTTAAAGCGAGTGATTAATTGCTCAACCTTAGTGCCGACACTGCCAACATCAGTTTTGACTAAGCTGGCCACTTTAGCCAACGTTAAGCTTTGCTCATTAATGTAAGCTAATGCGCCGGTTGCCGTTACCGCTTCAATGCGGCGAACACCCGCGGCAATGCCTGACTCTGAGACTATTTTCAATAAGCCAATATCACCAGTGCGTTCAACATGAACACCGCCACAAAGTTCGGTTGAAAAGTCGCCTAAGGTAACAACACGTACTTCATCATCATATTTTTCACCAAACAGTGCCATTGCGCCTTTTTCTTTGGCATCTTCTATGTACATTAATTCGGTTTCACGAGCATGATTATGACGAATTTCATTATTAACCATTTGTTCTACTGCTTGTAATTCTTGTGCAGTTAAGCCTTCAAAGTGAGAGAAGTCAAAACGAAGTTTGTCACTATCACATAATGAACCTTTTTGGGTGACGTGTTCTCCTAATACCTTACGTAAAGCCGCATGTAAAAGATGGGTTGCGGTATGGTTTTTAACGATAGCCGCGCGGCGCTCTATATCAATTTCTGCTTTTACGCGTCGGTTTAACCCCATATTGGTTTTGGCAACGCCACGATGAGCGTAGGCATTACCTAATTTAATAGTATCTTCTACTTCGAAAGTACCACCATCAAGATGTAACAAGCCAGAATCACCAACTTGGCCACCTGATTCTGCATAAAAAGGCGTATGGTCTAAAATAACTAAACCTTGCTCACCTGCATTTAACTGACTAACCGCTTCTTGGTCTTGAAAATTAAATAACTCAACAATTGTTGCTGAATAAGAATGATTGGTATAGCCCTTAAAACCAGTTTTCTGATCAGACTTTAATTGCAGATTGTAATCTGTGCCAAATTGACTCGCTTGTTGAGCACGTTCACGTTGTAAGCCCATGGCAACATCAAAGCCATTGTGATCGATATTTAATTGGCGTTCACGGGCAATATCTGCCGTTAAATCTGCCGGAAAACCATAAGTATCATATAACTTAAAAACATCATCACCACTAATAGTATCGCCAGCTAAATTCGCTAATATATCTTCTAGTAAGATCATACCGCGATCTAAGGTGCGACCAAATTGCTCTTCTTCTATTCTTAATAGCTTTTCGATAATAGCTTGTTGTTGAATTAGCTCAGGGTAAGCTTCACCCATTTGTTCAACTAATGAAGAAACTAATTTATGAAAAAAGTGCCCTTTTGCTTCAAGTTTATGACCATGGCGAATAGCACGTCGAATAATACGACGTAATACATAACCACGGCCTTCATTTGATGGTACAACACCATCAACAATTAAGAAGCTACAAGAACGAATATGATCGCTAATAACCCGCAACGATTTATTATCTAAGTCATTGCATGCCAATAAGTGTGCGGTATCTTTAATTAATGCTTGGAAAAGGTCAATTTCATAGTTACTGTGTACACCTTGCATAATGGCAGAAATGCGTTCTAACCCCATGCCGGTGTCAATAGACGGATTAGGCAATGGCTCCATAGTACCGTTACTTTGACGGTTATACTGCATGAAAACAATATTCCAAATTTCAATAAAGCGATCGCCATCTTCATCAGGTGAGCCTGGAGGACCACCAAAAATGTCTTCACCGTGATCATAGAAAATTTCAGAGCACGGCCCACTAGGCCCAGTATCACCCATTGACCAAAAGTTATCCTTGGCTCCAATACGTATAACTCGCTCGGCAGGCACGCCAATTTTGTCTAGCCAAATTTTCTCTGCTTCATCATCTTCATCAAAAACAGTAATTGTTAATTTTTCTGCTGGTATTGCTAAAACCTTAGTTAAAAAATCCCAAGCAAAGCCTATTGCTTCTTCTTTAAAGTAATCACCAAAACTGAAATTCCCCATCATTTCAAAGAAAGTATGATGACGGGCAGTATAGCCAACATTTTCTAAATCGTTATGTTTACCACCAGCGCGAACACAACGCTGCGCAGAAGTAGCACGCGTATAACTACGCGTTTCAGCCCCTAAAAACACATCTTTAAAAGGTACCATACCAGCATTAGTAAAAAGTAAAGTAGCATCATTACCCGGAACTAATGAACTACTGTTTACTATTTGATGTTGCTTAGTGGCAAAAAAATCTAAGAATGCTTGGCGTACTTCAGCGGTGCTTTTAATCATAGGAACCTTAATTAACCTGTTTATTCAACTAATACTTACTAGTGTGAGTGCTTACTATCGAAAATATTTCGTCGCTAGAAAATCCGCGATATTGTAAAAATCGTATTTGTTTGGCATGCTCTTGCTGAGCCAAAGTAGAATTTTCCACCCTACTTTCACCAAAACGCTTATTATACGCAAGCTCTGCTTGAAGATACCAATCAATTTCGCAATTATTCCGCAATTGTTGAATAATTGTTGAACAAACGCCTTTCTGTTTAAGTTCATTTTCAATATAACGCCAACCATAACCTCTATTAGCTCGATATCGATAAGTGCTTATGGCAAAGCGTGAGTCTGATAGGCAATTTTTCTCTAGTAGTAGTTCAATAGCTGCATCTATGTCCGCGTCTTCAAACTCTCGAACGCCCAGTTTTCGTCTTAATACAAACTCAGAATGCTCTCGTCGCACTAATAAGCTTACTCCGTAGTGTAAAGTAGTTTGTTTTTACAAACTAGGTAACATCATTTGTTGCCCATTAACATGAAGATCTACACTAGGCTCAGCAAAACCTAAAGTTAACCCTACCAAACGTATCCCCCGTTGCTTACCGTTTTTATAAGCTCTGGTATGTGCTTTAGCTAACAAAGCCATATAGGTTTGTTGATCGGGTGCTAAGCTTTGCTGCTCAACGGTGGTTTGGTTAAAGTCGTTAAACTTAAGCTTGATGCCTTGGCGGACTATTGTTAGGCCTTTTATTTTATGTAAACGTAATAATAACTTAGGCAATAATTGTTCAATCACAGCAAAACACTCTTGTTCACTATATATATCTGCCGCTAAAGTTGTTTCAATGGCTAATGATTTTCGTTGTCTGCTCACTTCAAGCTCACGATTATCAATACCATGAGCTTTTTGATATAAACTAGTGGCAAATTTACCTACTATTGGCGTCAGCTTAGCGATTGAACTCGCTCTTACGTCATGGCAAGTTGAAAAACCTGCTTGCTGTAATTTTTGAAAAGTTTTTGGCCCAATACCAGGGATTTTTTTTAATGATAACTGCTCAACAAAACCAGCTACTTTATCTGGTGGCACAACACATTGTCCATTCGGCTTATTTTCGTCACTGGCAATTTTAGCGATAAATTTATTCGGTGCAATCCCTGCCGAGGCAGTTAAGTTTAATTCATTGAAAATATCAGCACGGATTTTCTTCGCAATTAAGGTAGCACTGCCTTGGCATTGAGTTGCCTCAGATACATCAAGATAAGCTTCATCAAGAGATAAAGGTTCAATTAAGTTTGTATAGCGAGAAAATATTTCACGAATGTGAGTTGAAACTTCTTTATAAACAGCCATTCTTCCATGAACAATGGTTAACTCAGGACAAAGCTGTTTAGCTTTAATCGCCGACATGGCCGAACGAATACCAAATCTACGGGCAATATAATTACAAGTACTCAGTACGCTACGAGGGCCATCACCACCTACAGCAAGTGGAATGTTCCTATACTCAGGAAAATCTCGCATCTCGACTGCCGCATAGAAACAATCCATGTCTACATGAATTATTTTTTTTACCACCATTTTTTTCAGTGCTAGCTTTTTCATACCAACAGTGTACTGAGTTTTTATACAGCATGTCAATATTCTACAATAAACATCGCGCAAACAGAGTGCTTTCTTTCGTTTTATTGTTAACGTTATTTATGAATTTACCTTGCCGCCAAAATTGGTGATAGCACGCTAACCAATGCCGAAATATGATCATCACGGTCATTTAATGCGGCAATGTAGTGATATTGCTCGCCACCTGCTGCCATAAACACCTCACGGTTTTCATGTTCTAACTCTTCAAGGGTTTCTAAACAGTCAGCGCTAAAGGCAGGGCTAATAATAGCCAAGTGTTTATTACCTTGTTTCGCTAAAAGCGCAAGCGTTTCATCAGTATAAGGCTGTAACCATTTTGCTTTACCAAAGCGTGATTGAAAAGTCATCACCAAGTGTTCATCGGTTAAGTCTATTGATCTCGCTAATAACTCTTTTTTAAGTAAGTCCGTGGTGATTTGGCAAAAATCAAGATAAGGATCACCCCATTGATAAAATAGCTCTGGCATACCATGATAGGAAAGTACTAACTTATCTGGAGTACCGTATTTAACTAAATGTTCTGTAATGGAATTTGCTAACGCTGTTATATATAAAGGGTTGCTATGATAGCTATTGATGAAATTAAGGCTTGGAACATAGCGCCACTTTTGTAATTCTTTGCTGACAGCATCAAAAGTAGATGCCGTAGTAGGGCCGGCATATTGTGGATATAAAGGTAACACCACAAGTTTGTCTATACCTTGTTGTTGAAATTTTTCTAAGACACTGCTTATTGATGGTTCACCATAACGCATGGCTATATCAACAATGATATCTTCGCCACATTGCTGTTTTATTTGTGTCGCAACTTTTTTTCGCTGTGCCTGGCTAATAACCACTAACGGTGCGCCCTGATCTGTCCAAATACTCTGATACAACTTAGCTGATTTTTTCGGGCGCAGGCGTAAAATAAACCCATGTAAAATCAGCATCCAAATCACCCGGGGAATTTCGACCACCCGTGGATCAGATAAAAATTCACGTAAATAGTTGCGTACCGCTGCTGTATTAGGCGCAGCGGGTGAACCTAAATTCGTTAGCAACACGGCAACTTTAGGCGCTGAGTTGCTATTTTCTTTACCTTGATTTGAGCTGTTATTTTTCGCGCTAAAACGTGACTTCATTTATTCATTTACCCTGATGAATTTTTATTATTAGCAGCTTTTACTGTAAAGTAATCACTCAACAAAGCTATCAACCACTAGGTTAATAGTTTCGGTATTATCCACAGAAACATTCTGGATTTCAGCTTTAAAATCACCAGACTTTATCCCAGCACCACCTTGTTTAGAGACGATGGCGTAAATGTGTACTTTACTAACGCTGCTTAAGTTGTTTGCCGGTGACATCGCATTTTCATTACTTAGGGTGATCACTTTAGGTAAATCACTCGCCATTAATTTCAATGCTGCTAACGGCATACGTTGACCATCGGTTGGAATAGCATAAATAAATACAACTTTATCTTCACCTTGCGCCAACTGCTGAGCAACCTCATCCGCTAAACTAACGCTAACCGTTAATTTTGGCCCGGTTACTTTAGGCTGAACTGGTTGATTACTATTGATGCTAGACATGCCGAGTCGATTTTTGGCTTCGTTAACCGCTTCTTGTAGTGCGTTGCTATTTACCCCTTGCCTTTTCGCATCAATCACTCGTTGCCAATAGCCAATCGCTTTTTCGTATTGTTGAGCAATAAAATTATGCATACCCAATAAAATATTAGTTGAGGGATCATTAATATCTAATGCTAATGCTCTATCAATTAAATTTTGCACCTGTTCATCAATTTGTTGATTGTTGCGATAATAGCTAGCTTGGGCGATCGCCCCTAATAAATCAGCTTGTTCGCCTTCAATACCAATGACTTGTTCAAATGCAGTTATTGCCATGTCAAACTCTCCAGCACTGACAAAAGTTTGCCCTAAATTATACCAAGCTTCACCATCATCAGGTTCTTTTTCTAGATGTTGTTGCAACTCCATAATGTAGGCGAGCATTTGTTCTTGTTGTGCTTGTACTTGTGCTTTTTGCTCAGCAGACGTTTGCGCTTGTTGATTACCATGCCCAGCACTTGGCGTAGCCATTAATGCCGCCAACGTACCTTGCTTTAAATATAATGCGAGAGAAAAAGCGATAATAAATAAAGATAAAGACAAAGGCCACAGCACACTAAAGTTTTTACTGCCAATAACACTACTTGGTGATTTTTTAGCTGATTCAATATCTTGCAACAAGCTGTTATCAAGTTCGGTTAATAAATATTGGTAACTTTCTTCGTCAATAGCACCGTCACTAAAGTCTTTTTCTATTTCAGCTTTGTGCTCTTTATATAATTTAACATTGGTGTCATTACGTAAATTATCTTCAGGGTTTTCTTGAGCTTCATTATTGTTCTCACCTTTGTTTAACCCTTTAAAGAAAGGTAACCAAACGATATACAAAAGTAAGGCAATAAAAACAAGGACGATTAATACTATTTCCATAATGGTTAACTACTCTTTATCTTTTTTATCGGTATTTAAATTTTGGCTAGGTTGTTCTTGGTTGCTTTGTACTTGATTACCTTCTAGTAATTGCTGTAATTTTTCTTGCTGTTGGCTATTTAATGCTAGATTTTCTTTTGGTGCAGGTTTTCTTCGCAGAATAATAATCACCACAATAATGCCAGTTAAAATTAACAAAGCTGGGCCAAACCAAAGTATATAAGTGAGACTTGATACACGGGGACGATATAAAACAAATTCGCCATATCGAGCAACCATATAGTTAACTATTTCACTATCGGCTTTACCTTGTTGTAATAAATCATACAATTCAAACCGTAAATCCGCCGCTATTGGCGAGTTAGAATCTGCTAAGTTTTGGTTTTGGCATTTAGGACAACGTAATTCTTTGCTTAACGCTTGAAAGCGAATTTTTGTTACTTCATCTCTAAACTCAAAGGTTTCAACTGGACTTGCATTAACTGTATTGCTCATCATAAAGGCGCTAACAATTAACACTGCAATAAATAAAATTTTATTTAGCATACCTATTTACCCTGCTGCTTTTCAGAAATTAATTGTTTAATAAGCGGTGCAAACTCTTTACGCCAAACTCGAGTGTCAATGGCTCCGGCAAAGCGTTTACGAATAATGCCGTGATGATCGATAACAAAAGTTTCAGGTGCGCCAAACACCCCTAAATCTAAACCAAGGGTACCTTGTTCATCAAAAATTGAAAACTGATAAGGATCTTCATAATTCGTTAGCCATTGCTGTGCGGCTAAACGCTCATCTTTATAGTTTAATCCGTATAATTTAACATAAGGTGTTAATTGCGGATTATTAGCCAGTTCTAACAAATAAGGATGTTCATATTTACAGGTTGGACACCAAGTTGCCCATACGTTCAATAAGACAATATCACCGACCAAATCAGCTTTGCTGACAATTTTATTAGCATCACCTAAGGTTACTAAAGAAAAATCAGGCATAGACTTACCGACAAGTGCTGACGGCATATCCTGTGGGTTTAACGATAATCCTCGATAAAGCACTACGCCTAAAGCAATCACTAAAATAAGGGGTAAAAAACGAATAACTTTATTCACTATGACAACTCCGAAGTAGCCGAGGTATTGCTATTAACGCTGTCAGTATTTTTGTTGTCTACTATCGCAGCCTTTTTTTTATCCGCTAAACGATAACGCTTATCCATTATGGCTAAGATGCCACCAATCGCCATAAAAATAGCGCCAAGCCAGATCCAACGAACAAAGGGTTTATAATGAACTCTAATTGCCCATGCACCACCATCAAGTGGATCACCAAGAGCAACGTAAATATCTCTAAATAAACCACCGTCGATACCCGCTTCCGTCATTCCCATCGATTGCACTCTATAAGCACGACGTTCAGGTGTTAATAAAGTAACAAAGTCATTTTCGCCATCAGCATTTACTTTATAAACATTAATTTGGCCCTGCTCCGCACTATAATTAGGGCCTTCTACGTGTTTAATACCGTTAAACTCTATTTGATAACCTGAAATTTCTACACTTTCATGTAGCGCCATTTTCACATTAGTTTCACTTTCATAACTAGAAACTAAGGTAACACCAACGATGGTGACCGCTATACCGGCATGCGCTACCGTCATACCCCATTGGCTTAAGGTAAGTGATGATCTAATGCTATATTGATTTAATAAATCTTTGATAACGACTAAGAATACCCATGACGCTAATGTGATTCCCATCGCAACAAGCGCATCAAACTCGCCCCCGTAAACAATAGGAAATAACAAGCCAAAGGCAATACTAAAGACTGACGGTTTAATTAACTGCTTACGAAGTTCACCTTTTTTGGCTTTTTTCCAACGAATAAGCGGCCCTATGCCCATAATAATAAATAATAAACTCATGATAGGCACAAATACGGCGTTAAAATAAGGAGGACCAACAGAAATTTTGCCATAGCCTAAGGCATCAACTAATAGTGGATATAAGGTTCCTAGTAATACCGTCATCGCAGCAACGACTAAAATGATATTACACAAGAGTAGTGCAGTTTCACGAGAATATAGCGCAAATCGACTAAAACTCGCGACATTGTTCGCTCTAAACGCATATAAAGTTAGTGAACCACCAACGGTTATCGCTAATAAAACTAAGATAAAGATGCCGCGAGAGGGATCTGAAGCGAAAGAGTGGACCGAGGTTATCACCCCTGAACGCACTAAAAATGTCCCTAGTAAACTTAAACTAAAAGCAAAGATCGCCAGTAATACGCTCCAGTTTCTAAAGGTGCCACGTTTTTCAGTTACCGCCAAGGAGTGAATTAACGCAGTACCCACAAGCCAAGGCATAAACGATGCATTTTCAACTGGATCCCAAAACCACCAGCCACCCCAACCAAGTTCGTAATATGCCCACCAACTACCTAAAGCAATACCTAGGGTTAAAAACACCCAAGCACCAATGGTCCAAGGACGAGACCAACGCGCCCAAGCAGCATCCATTTTACCCGTCATTAACGCGGCAACAGCAAAAGCAAAGGCGACAGCAAAGCCAACATAACCTATATACAATAATGGTGGATGAATAATTAAACCAACATCTTGTAATAACGGGTTTAAATCACGCCCTTCCATTGGCACATTAGGCCAAAGACGCTCAAAAGGGTTAGAGGTAAGTAAAGTAAAAGCGATAAAACCAACCGCTACCATGCCCATGACGGCCAACACGCGAGCAATAAATTCTTGTTCAACGTTTTTTGAAAATGAGGCAACAGCCATTGTCCATGCAGTTAAAGAGAAAACCCATAACAACAACGACCCTTCATGTCCCCCCCAAACGGCACTTATTTTAAAATAGTAAGGTAAGTGACTATTAGAATGACTAGCAATATACTTAATAGAAAAATCGTCAATAACAAAACTATAAGCTAAGATACAAATACTTATTGCCGTAAAAATAAACATACCAAAGGTAAGTGGCTTAGCATAGCTCATTAATTTACTTTGTGAACTGTGTACGCCAATCATAGGTATAATGCTTAAACATATTGAAAATGCAAAAGCAATAACCAATGCAATATGGCCAAGTTCAGGTAAAAGATGAGGTATTATCTGGGGTACCGCGTCAGGAATCATTTATTTCTCCGTTTTCTCTTAATACGTTTTCAGCTTTGTCTTTTTTAACAATGAACTTTAAAATGAACTTTAAAATAAATAAAAAAACAACGAGCTAAAAATAGTGGCGCAATTCTAGCACATTTTTATCTAACTGCAGGTTAAATGCAGAGACAATTGTTTCTTAATGTTACAATTTGCATCTAGTATTTATTATTCGATTTTAATAGAGCTATGGTATGATATTGTGCAATGTAATAACACGATCTAAATCAAAAACGATCTAAATCAAAATAAAGCTGATAAATATAGGTTAAACTTTGTCAGGTATTTTCAACATGTTAAAGAGTATATATTCCCTTGTCAGCCAATTTAGCAGCCAATACTGAACCTGCTTTAATCAGTGCCTCTAACCTTACCTGTATTCGCGAAGAACGTTTACTGTTTGATCAGTTAATCATTGAAATAAATGCCGGTGACATTGTACAAGTAGAAGGTCCTAACGGCTCTGGTAAAACCAGCTTATTACGTATTTTAGCGGGATTATCTCAACCTTATGAAGGCGAAATACGCTATAAGAATCAATTGATCAATCAATCTCGCGAAGAATTTTATCAAAATTTACTTTATCTGGGACATTTACCCGGGGTAAAGGGAGAAATGACCGCACAAGAAAATTTGCATTTCAACTTAACACTACATGGCTCAAATATTAACTCTGGTGAAATTGAAGATACTCTCGCTTTAGTGAACTTAGCTGGTTTTGAAGATAGCTTAGCCTCCCATTTAAGTGCAGGACAACATAGACGTATTTCTTTAGCCCGGCTATATAAGTCTACCGCTGACATTTGGATTTTGGATGAGCCTTTTACCGCCATAGATAAACAGGGTGTACATTCGTTAGAGCAATTATTTAAAGCGCATATAAAACAAGGTGGCTGTGTTATTTTGACTACACATCAAGATTTACTTTCCTTTGCGCCTTCGCAAGTAAAAAAAATCACTTTAGACTATATGGGTGAATAACTGATCATGAACAACAAGCTTCAAAGATATAATCAAGAAAAAGGTCGAATACAGAATGTCCGTTGTTAATTTATCCTATCGCACTGCTTTTTCTTTAGTGCTCAAACGTGATTTAACTATTGCCCTGCGTCATAAAGATGACATTCTAAATCCGTTATTATTTTTTGTTATCGTGGTCACTTTATTTCCGTTAGGGATTGGCCCAGAAGCACAAACATTAAGTCGCATAGCACCCGGTATTATCTGGGTGGCGGCATTGTTATCAACACTATTGTCTTTAGATAGATTATTTAAGTCTGATCACAATGACGGTTCTTTAGAGCAAATGTTACTCAGCCCACAACCTGTTTTTATATTGGTACTAGCAAAAATTGTTGCCCATTGGCTTATTACTGGCTTACCACTTATTTTAATTGCCCCTTTACTGGCGGTACTTTTACATTTAAATGAACAAAGTTATAGTGCGCTAATATTAACATTATTGCTTGGTACTCCAGTCTTAAGCTTGCTAGGTGCTATTGGTGTTGCTTTAACTGTGGGTATTAAAAAAGGAGGAGTATTACTTAGCTTATTAGTATTACCTTTATATATTCCGGTATTAATTTTTGCCACTAGTGCTATTGATACCGCAGCACTTGGCTTACCTTATAGCGGTCAACTTGCTATAATTGCCGCGCTATTTTTTGGCTCATTAACGTTAGCACCTTTTGCTGTTGGTGCCGCGTTAAAAGTCAGTACCAATTAGTATTAGCTATTAACTTTAAAGAAAATGAGAGCATAGTCTATGTGGAAATGGTTACACCCCTACGCAAACCCGGAAGTGTCTTATCACTTCTCAGGAAAATTACTTCCTTGGTTAAGTGCCTTCGCAGCACTGTTTTTATCTATTGGTCTAGTTTGGGCTTTAGCATTCGCTCCTGCCGATTATCAACAGGGCGATAGCTTTCGTATATTTTATATTCATGTACCCGCGGCTTCGCTATCAATGGGTATCTATTTTGGTATGGCAATTGCCGCTTTTACCAGTTTGGTCTGGCAATTTAAATTAGCCGATGCTTCTGCTGCAGCCTTAGCACCTGTTGGTGCAACGTTTACCGCCATAGCGCTTATTACAGGTGCTGCATGGGGGGAACCTATGTGGGGAACTTGGTGGATTTGGGATGCACGGCTAACCTCAGAGTTGATTTTATTGTTTTTATATTTAGGTGTTATCTCGCTACATAATGCTTTTGAAGATAAAAATTTAGCGGGTAAAGCCGCCGGTATATTAACCTTAGTAGGGGTGATTAACTTACCTATCATTAAATATTCAGTAGAATGGTGGAATACTTTACATCAAGGCTCTACTGTAAGTAAGTTAGGTGCACCGTCCATGTCTGTTGACATGCTATGGCCATTTTTATTCTGTTTTCTTGGTTTTGTTTTACTTATTAGCGTCATTGTCTGTATTCGTTTTCGCAGTGAAATTTTAGCGCGAAATAGTATTAGACCTTGGGTGAGAGATTTAGTTGCTGCGCACTTAAATCAGGAGAAAACCAATGCAGTTTGATAGCTTTAGTGCCTTTATTGATATGGGCGGATATGGTTTTTATGTTTGGTTATCCTATGGTGTCGCCACGATATTATTACTCATCTTAATTTTGAGTTCGGTAACAAGTCATAAACAAGTCATCAAAAGTATTGCTCAACATAAACAAAGAGAAGACAAACTTCGCCAAGCTCGCAAACAGCGACAACAGCAAGACACACAATTAAAAGCAAAACTATCTGAAGAGGTAACAGAATGAATCCACGTCGTAAAAAACGCTTAACCATTGTCGGTTCAATTGTAGTTGGCATAGCGGTTGTCGCGGGCTTGGTGTTATACGCATTAAGCCAAAATATTGATTTGTTTTATAACCCCACAGAAATTACCCAAGGGAAAAAAGACTCAGGTATTAAACCTAAAATTGGTCAACGTATTCGTATTGGTGGGCTAGTAGTCCCTAATACCGTAAAACGAGATCCAGATAATTTGAAAGTATCATTTAGCTTATCTGATATGAAAATGCCAATCGTTTTTTCTGATAGTGATCCTATGATCAGTGTTCATTATGACGGGATATTGCCTGATTTATTCCGCGAAGGACAAGGTATTGTTGCCAATGGTACATTGACCCGCAGTTCATCTGGTGAGTTATATATAGAAGCGAGTGAAGTACTAGCTAAGCATGATGAAAATTACATGCCTACAGAGCTTGCTGATGCGGCAGGTAAAGATTATAAAAAACTGGAATATAGTGATAAACAGTTAAACAATAATTAATATTTTATAGCAATTGGAATTATAGAAAATTAAAAGCTAAAAAACCGTAAATACAGTATGTGTTTACGGTTTTTTATTATCTACTTTATCTGCACTAGCGCTAATCTCTAATCTCTAATCTCTAATCTCTAATCTCTAAAAAAGATTAACCGTATAGCTTGGCCGCCTCAAGGGTATTTTTAAGTAAACAAGCAATAGTCATTGGTCCAACACCACCAGGTACAGGGGTTATCGCCCCACAAACATCACTGACCCCCGCAAAATCAACATCGCCAACCAATTTCATTTTACCAGTAACCGCATCCTCAACTCGGTTAATACCGACATCAATAACCGTGGCACCTTTTTTCACCCAGTCTGCTTGTACAAACTCAGCACGGCCAACAGCGGCAATTAAAATATCTGCTTGTTGGCAGACTTGAGCAAGATTTTTAGTACGAGAATGAGCAATAGTTACCGTACAATTTTCCTGTAACAATAATAAAGCCACAGGTTTACCAACAATATTGGAGCGACCTATTACCACAGCATGCTTACCTGACAAATCATCACCTAGGTGCTGCTTAGCAAGAATAATACAACCTTGTGGTGTACAAGGAACCAAAGCGCCCGGCTCACCATTAAACAAGCGTCCTGAGTTCATCGCATGAAAACCATCAACGTCTTTTTCCGGTGTTATTGCCGCAATAATAACACTTTCATCAATATGCTTAGGCAAAGGTAATTGCACCAAAACACCATGAACACTGGTATCTTTATTTAACTGAGATAATTGCGCTAACAACTCAAGCTGACTGCAATTTACTGGCAAGCGAATTTCATTTGAAATCATGCCAACTTCCATGGTTTGCTTAGCTTTATTACGTACATAAACTTGGCTAGCGGGATCTTCACCAACAAGTACAACGGTTAAACTAGGCGTAATACCTTTTGACTTTTTAAGTGCCTTCACTTCTTCTGCAATAGCTACTCTTAATTGTGCTGCTACCTGTTTACCATCAATTATCATGTGATTTTCTTTAGTGATATACCAAATGAATTAATCCTTTTGGTATTATTAAGTTTTAGCCGTCAATTATAGCAAATTAAGCGACATAGTTTACCGATAATATACGATCTCCTATTTTATTAAGAATTTCAATTTCGCCATCACAAACCGCAATAATTGATTTGCCATCCTTAAAGGCTTTTGGAATAATCACTCGCCCTTCTTCATTTTTTTCAAATATTTTAACTTTATGATATAGCTCTAAGTCATTATCACAATAGTATATAATTGTTACTTTGCGTTGTAGTGCACTCATAATAAATTACTACTTTATATTTTATGAATCATTTTATACTTTGAATATACACGAACTATTAAAAGAGTAAACATGGCTGACATACTTTTAAGAATATAGTGTTAAAGCTACTGTATTAATTAATAAAAAAACCCTGAGCCAATACTGAACTCAGGGTCGATCAAGTGATCGTTTAACGCACCCTCAACTGTCTAAATTAACACCTAAGGTAATTAACTAAGACCGCAGAGCTTTTCTACTTAATTTTGATCAGGGGAATACTCAAAATTAGTAAACTGATTGTCAGAATTAATAGCGTATTAATAACGACACTATTTCCAACTTTTCATTTTGCAGCCTTTGACGGCATAAAATAAAATAAATAAATAACAAGGTAATAATACTAAGTAGCCGCCTTGCTCACCCATGCTTGTTGTTGAAGATAGACTCCAAAACAATGGACCAAAAGCGCCACCCGAAATACCCATAACTAATAAAGCTGAACCAATACTGGTTAATTTCCCCATACCAGAAAGTGCTAATGGAAACACAGCAGGCCAAACTATCGCGTTAGCAAAACCTAAGAAAGCAATTAACACTAAGGTATCAGGTAATTCAATACCACCTAGAAGCGTATTCGCTATCGCGTAAGAGTTATTATCGCCAAAAACAATACCAAGGGTTAATAACAAACCAATTACTGCTGAAACCATCAACGCTTTTTGTTGAGAAATAAATTTGGGGATAAGTGCAATACCTAAGATATAACCGACGACCATACAAATCATGGTATACGATGTCATAATGGTATAATTTTCTACCCCTAACGACAGTGCAAAAGTACCTATGGTATCGCCAGCAATCACTTCAGCAGCGACATAGAAAAATAATGCCACAACACCTAAAACTAAATTAGGATGTGATAATGCTTCTTTAAGGTGACCTTGATGCTCGCCCTCTTCTGCGTCGTCTTCACTTTCCAATTCTGGCAATGGTGACTTTTTAACCGCTAACGCTAACAGACCAAGAAAAATAGCCATGCCTAAATAAGGCATAACCAATGAGTTAGCCATATCATCAATCTGAACTTGGGTTAACTCACCAGCAACATCTTGAAAACCACTAAGAATTAATGCAGTAAATACCATAGGGGCAACAACACCTGCACCTTTATTTAAAATACCCATAATAGAAATACGCGCTGCTGCTGACTCTTCTGGGCCAATACGTACCACATAAGGATTTACGGCTGTTTGTAATAAGGTAATACCTGTACCCATCACTAATTGGGCAAATAAGAACAAAGCAAAAATTTGCGTTTTTGCCGCGGGAATAAATAACAAACCCGCGATCATCATAGTAGCCATACCCAATGCCATACCATTTTTATAACCCACTTTTCGAATAATGGTCGCTGATGGCAAGGCAGTAAAAGTTACCGCTATATAAAATGAAAATAATATTAAAGAGGCTTCAAAGGGGCTTAGTTGCAAAATTTGTTTTAAATAAGGCATTAAAGAGCCATTAAGCCAAGTAGCAAAACCTAAGATAAAAAACAGCCCTGCAACTATTATCATAGGCAAGACGTTACTTTGCTGTTTCACTTTATTATCTGGATTTTCTTGCTTCGCTTGCGTAGCTGACATTTCCATAATTTCCTCATTTATTAATTTTTATACCGCTAAAAGCAGCGTTAGTCTTACTGTTATTGTTATTGTTATTATTTACCGAGTAACTTAGACTCGAACACCGCCAATCCAGGTTTCAATCACACAAAAATCATCATCTAAAACAACCATATCGGCTTGCATACCTATTGTTAACTCACCACGTTCAAGCTTTTGATCGCGGTATAAATACCTAGCCGGATATAAACTCGCCATCCGCAACGATTCGTCTAGTGAAATTCTCAATCCTAAATGCGTGTTTCGAACTGCTGTTGCCATATCAAGTGACGATCCTGCTAACTCACCAGTAGAAGAAGTTAATTTACCGTTTTCAACATAAACGGTGCGATCATATAACGGAAACTCTGTTAAATTTGTGCCAACAGGCGGCATAGCATCTGTCACTAAAAAAATGCCACCGGCAGGTTTAGTTTTAATGGCCAATTGACAACTGGCATAATCAACATGATGACCATCCACAATCAAACCACATTGGGTATTGTCATTTAATAAAGCGCAACCAACGACCCCAGGCTCACGCCCTTGTAATGGAGACATGGCATTAAATAAATGAGTAAAACCAGTGGCCCCCGCATCTACAGCCTTTTGTGCGGTAGCAAAGTCGGCATTCGTGTGACCTAAACAAACTTTAATACCTAGTTTAACCATGCGGCTAATATCTTCTGGCATTACCGTTTCAGGCGCTAAAGTAACCATCACTTGACCAATATCTTTACGTGATAAAATTTTCCATTCATCAGCCGAAATAGGACGAATAAGCTCAGCACAATGGGTACCTTTTTTTGCCAGTGACAAATGCGGACCTTCAAAATGAATACCTATGATACCTGGTATTTTGCTGGCGATAGCCTCACACATAGCATCAGCAGCTTGAGCCATGACTTCAATTTTATCGGTAATAAGCGTGGGCATCATTGCTGTTGTGCCAAATTTTGCATGCGCAGCCATAATGGCTTTGAGTTGCTCTACAGAGGGGGAGTCATTAAATAACGCCCCACCACCACCATTAACTTGTAAGTCAATATAACCTGGCACAACTAAACCAGCGGCCTTGACATCAACATCATTGGTGTTTTGATCTATCGCGCTAATAACGCCATCAGTAATGGTTATTACTTGCTCATCAACAAAGCTGTAACCGTCAAATAATCGTGAAGCGTGTAAGCGAAATGATGTCATTTATATTTTTCCTAAATTTTTAGTCAAAGCTTATTTCCAGAGAGTATGGCCATTACTGCTAATTCACCATACGATTGTTTCAACTTATGATTTCACTAGCTCTTGCTTGGCAAGTTCACTTCTAGCAAAAAGTACCGAACCTACTTCAGGAGCGCTTAATGGCTCAGACAATTGCGCTTGTATGTCTTTAGCTAGCCATGGCTTTAACCTTGGTGTTAGGCCACCTATCATTGATATACGTGGAGGGTTTCTTTTACCCAAAGTACGGGCAATGCTATTAATATACTCAGCACCTTCTTTAACTATTTCTAAAGCAACCTTATCGCCTTTTTCTGCGGCATCAAACACTAAGTTGGCCAGTTGCGCATAGTAAGTTGCTGTTTTTCCTGCAATCACTTCTACTAAAGCGGTATCATCTTTACAGCCAAGCTTAGTTAATAACACATCATTCATTATTGACGATTCAACAATGCCATCAATAGACAACAATACTTGTTTTGCTGCTTGTAAACCAAACCAAGCACCACTACCTTTGTCGCCATGTGGAAAACCATGAGCGCCAATCATAAACTGCTGACCATCAATGTAGCTAAATCCGCATGAACCTGTACCTGAAATCATCACAGCGCCATCTTCGCCTTGATGGGCCCCCAAACAAGCAATAAGCAGATCAGTCGCTAAAAAAATCTGTTTAAAAGGATGTTGCCATGCTTGCATTTGCTTAAACAGCACTGGTAAATTAACACCTGCTAAACCAACTCCTGCAGTCAGTTCACTTAAATCGACATACGCTAAATTAGCATCTTCTAATGCTAATTTAGCCGATAGAGCAATAGAATTAGTGGCTTGTTCAAAACCGTGCAATGGATTTCCTGGGCCTGCAATACCAGTTCCTAGAATTTCATTATCTTTATTCATCACGATGGCTTTGCATTTGCTACCACCGCCATCAATACCTAAAAATAATTCTTTAATATTGTTACCACTGAGCATACTAACCCCAAAGTTTTATTAATCACTTAGTCTCATTTTACTTTTATTAATTAAAAATAAGAAAAATAAAATAATACCAAGTTGAAATTTTCAATGTTTTTATCTTATCGCCAAATGACAGCGTTGTCATTTGTTTTTTTTAATTTTTTGACATCTAACTACAATTTAGCTCAATAGATAGAAACAAACTGATTATTTTATTAATAAAATAAACTGCATATTAACGAACAGACACTTGAGTAATACGCCCTGCTCTTAAGCCATTAATTGATCGACTACGTATTTGTACAATACCTTTTACCGAAACAGGTTTATGGTACTCTTTCCATACAGTGCTTTGTTTTTCTTGGTATTCAATAATAAGCCCCGGGAAGGCAATATTTGCTTTCAAGATACCTTCTTCAATAATCGCGCCTACGGTTGGCAAGCGATAATCGATACCTGATAACTCTAATTTAACAAACTCTTTTTTGCCTAAAACGTTGGCGAACAAATACCAGTTTTCATCTCGTTTTTGTTGCTGTTTAGTAGTAAGAAATTGAGTTTTAGTGCTATATTTAGCCCCTTGATAATCATAAGGAACAGTCCATTTAGGTAAGTACCAAGCTCGCTCCGCTAACGCTAATAAACGAGGGAAAATTTTATGTTCAGCCATTTCATCACTACGAGTATTTTCACTCCATAACTGCCCTTGAATACCTAAAAAGGTTTGTCCTTTAGTTAGTGGTGTTTGGGTATCATCAGAAACATAAGTATTATCTTGCCTATCTAGCCAAAACTCAGCGTGTACCGGTAAGTTATCAGGCATAAATTGAAATACTTTTTCCGTATTGGTATGACGTGATGCCCAATAATAGCCATGCTCTTTTGGCGAAGCCTCATAAGGAAAATCAAAATAGAGCACATCAGGCGTCGAAATAACTATTTGCCAATCACGGTTAGCTAACTGATGTACTTTGTTATGCCCGCCCCAAAATAAGACATCCCAGGCATTAGCCTGCACGATTGCTGGCATATTTTCGGTACGTGTATGCTCCATACCATCACTCCAGCCCGCAGTTTCAATATCAAGTTCAGATAAAATCCCAGCAACTCGTTCAATAAAATAAGCACCAAGTTCACTCATTTGAGTGACACCTTTGTCATTATTAGCAACAAAATCTTTACAAGCAGGCGACTCAAGCCAAGCTCCTGCGGTTTCATCTGCGCCAATATGATAACGAGTTAATGGCTGCCCCGCATCTTGATGAATTTTTTCACCTGAGTCATCACTTCAACCACAAAAGCATAAGACGACTCTAAACAAACATTAATGGTATTGTCGTGATAAAACTGCACTGATGAATATTGCGTTTTATCAGCAAAATCATCTAATAAAAACTGCTTCGCTTTAACTTCATCTTCTAGTGCCTGATATTTATTATACCGTGCGGTCATTGCTTTCATCGCAGCACGTGAGTGCCCTGGCATGTCTAATGATGGGATCACTTGAATATGACGAGCCGATGCTGCTTGTAAAATTTCGCTGTAATCACTAACGCTATAGTAACCATTCACTGATGAAGTAGCGTCAATGCCAGCACCAAGCTGAGCAATCAAACAGTTTTGTTCTTGGGTATCAAAACAACGCTTACTCGATAGTTCCGTTAACTCAGGTAAGGTTGGTATTTCTAAACGCCATGCTTCATCATCGCCTAAATGTAAGTGCAACTTATTTAATTTATAAGCAGCCATTTGATCGAGCAAAGCTAAAATAAACGCTTTCGAGTGAAAGTTACGTGCTACATCCACTAACATGCCACGAAAGGCATAGTGTGGTTCATCATCAACATTAATGACTGGTAACGTATTCGAGCCGACACGATACAAACTTACCAGAGATTGTAAGCCATTAAAAACACCATTGGCATCAACGCCAATAACATTAATACTTTGCTCTGTTACCGCAAGGCTATAACTACCCATTGGTTTATTATCATTTTTGTTTATCTGCAGTGTTAAAGAAAGCCCATTTTGTGCTTGCTTTAGCCCTAAAGTAGCGAGGCGAGCGAGTGCCGCTCCAACCTCAGCAGGGATGACATTAGAAAAGTTTACTGTTAATCCTTTGCTGATATCAATAACAGCATTGTTCTCATCATAATGAACAGTTTTTGGCGTTGGAATAATCGCTCGTGCTATAGACGTTTCATCTATTTTAGAGCTACTCACACCACTAGCATTTCGCTGATATAAACGTTGGCTAGTTAACCATTGAGTTTTATCATTGCGACTACGTTTAAACTGCTTAGTTTTATCACTAAAGGCAACAACAAAGGGTAGTAATTCTAAACCCGACTCTTTATCAATCACGGCTTTCGTACTTTCAATAACACGTGTTTCAAGCTCATCAGCCGTAATTAAGTAATTAGGCATTGCGTCATATTCTGATAACATCCAAAAATTAGCGCGAAATAATAAGCGTTTAGTTTCACCCTGCTTAAAACCAGAAAACTTTTCTGACAGAGCTATCTGATGTAAATCACCATTTAAATGTTTAATAGTAAACTGATCACTTTCATAGGATTGTACAGGAGATATTTGACTAAAATATATTGACCAATTATTGGTCGTAATAGCTTCTGTTGCAGTAAGAGTCAATTCAACTTCGAAACAAGCGCCATCAGATACTTTTGCATCACACTTGTCTGTAGGTATATTACTCACCACACGGTACTTAACATCTAGATTATTCGCGATGCTATCAATATCTGTTTGAGTTGCACTATGTAATGAAGTGGCAAGCGATGAGGCACTGATATTTTGAACTGCACTGCTATGTTGTTCTTGTCCACATCCTGTTATGACCAAACTCAATGAAAGCGTTAGCGCACTCAATGATAAGGTTGATAATTGTATTTTAGATTTTTTACTTTTCATGTTTTTAGTCCATAAACGTGGCTTTACGCAATACATAAATAACAATATATGCTTACTATCCATAATTTTGACAGCGCTGTCAATTCAGCGATTCAGATCTGACTTTTATGTGGGTTAATATTATCAACAGGAAACGACTAAAATAGTAGCTTGCACTATGCCTACGGTACATTAATGCGATTGAACTTGGCACATCAGTTTAGCTAGGATTTAATCTAGTAAGGTTTCACTAGAAAATTGGCAAGTAAATCAGGAAAAATACCTAATAAAACACTTAAGATAATAATAATCACTACTGAGAAGTTCATTGCTGGAGTTAGTGTTAAAGGAAGGGGTAATAGTTCCTTAGGATTATTTTTTTCATTAACGTTATTAGCTTTAATAGCTGTACTAAATAAGACAAAAATAATACGTAAATAATAAACTAAACCAATACCACTGCCAATAATTAATACGCTAATTAGCCACCATTGTTGTGCTTTCACCGCCACATTGAGTAAATAAAACTTACCGATAAAGCCCATTGTTAGCGGAATACCGGCCAAGCTTAATATAGCAACAATAATTAACAAGGCTAATGAACGGTTTTGCCAAAACATTCCCTGCCAATCATTAACATCTAGCTCGGTGTTGTGATGATTATATTGGGTAAGCTGTAATGTCATAAAAATGGCTATCGTTGCTAATACATAAGCGGTTAAATAAAATAAGGCACTTTGCCAGGCAAGTTCAACGCTATGTGGTGAAATCACCATCAGTACAATAAGCAAGTAGCCCATATGAGCAATGGAAGAATAAGCCAATAGTCGTTTAATATTTTGTTGCTTTAACGCTAAAGTATTACCAATGAGCATAGAGGCAATGGCAAATATACTCATTAAAAAAAGTATATTTTCATCGCTGCTTTTTGTCTCAACAAAAATAGCTTGGCTAAACCAAAACTTCATCAACACAATAAACATAGCAATTTTTGACACTGTGGCAAGTAGTAAAGTCACTGGGGTCGGCGCTCCTTGATAAACATCCGGCGTCCATAAGTGAAAAGGCGCTAGTGATAATTTAAAAGCGATACCCACCATAAAGAGTAAGAAGCCAACACGATAGAAAAAAACATTGCCAACACTAGAGTCTGAGTTACTTATATTGGTAAGTATTTCCGGTTCATCAGTAAAACTTAACGTGCCGCTGTAACTGTAAATAAAGGCGATACCCAATAACATAAAGCTAGAAGCACAAGCACTTAACACCAGATATTTAAATGATGTTTCAACACTAAATTCACTATCGCGACTATAGCCAACCAAGCCCACTAGCGAAATACTAAGCAATTCAAAACCTAAAAATAGTGCGGCATAATGATCACTAATCACTAAAATACCCGCCCCTAATACCACCAATTGCAATAAAATAAAAAACTCATCGTGCACTTCAGTTGTATGGATTAACCATGTAGAGCTAAGCAAACTAACGGCAATACTGGCAATAAGCACCAGCATAAAAGCAAAAAGCCCATAACTATCAACTTTAACCAATGTAGTCACCTGAATATCACTGGCTAAATTAACAAATAAAGAAAAACTAGCCAGTAAAGCGACACTAAAAATAGTTAAGGTAAAAATTAGGATTAGCGTTTGTGAACGGCGCCACGCGATTAATAATAATGATAAAACAATACCAAAAGCGATAATTAATATCGGTAATAAACACTGTAACATCAGCTGAGTCATTTAGTTACTCCGGCAGTGTTATTTAGCACCAGCTTAATATTCTCACTTTGAAAAAAATCCAAAAGGCTATTAGGGTAAAGCCCAATAAATATCAGCAGTGTAAGTAAGGAAGAAAAAACCAATAACTCTCTAGCTGATAAATCATTAATAGCTTGTGGCTTAACTTGGCGCTTGCCATGAAATACACTTTGGAATAACACCATGCCATAAATTGCCGAGCCGATGAGTCCAAATGCAGCAATAATAGTTAATATAGGATAGCGTTGATAAGCACCAAGCAGTGATAAAAATTCAGCAACAAAATTAGCCAGCCCTGGTAAACCAAAAGCTGCGGCGCAAAAAGCTAACGCAAAACCACCCATCCGGGGTGTGTTGAGCCAAAATCCGCCCATATTATTTAAATCCCGTGAGTGAATACGGCTATAGATCATACCCGCCAGGGCAAATAAAGCCGCGCTACTTAACCCGTGCGCCACCAATGTTAATATTGCGCCTTGGTAAGCGATAATATTAAAAGAGAAAAGTGCCAGCATCACAAAGCCCATATGACTAATACTGCTATACGCCACTAAGCGTTTAAGATCTTGTTGAGCAAAAGCCATCTTTGCGCCATATAAAATACTCACTACCCCTAATGTGGCCGCAACAGGAGCAAAGTTTAGGCTAGCTTGTGGAAACAGTTGTAACACAAAACGAATAAGCCCATATGCACCGGTTTTAAGCAGTACCCCGGCAAGTAAAACACTCCCCGCAGTGGGGGCTTGGGTATGCGCATCAGGTAACCATGAATGCACAGGTACCGACGGCAACTTAACCGCAAAAGCAATAAAGAATCCCAACATTAAATACTGAGTTAATGACAGGGGTAAATCGAGGATTAACCAGTCTTGATATAAAAAGCTCAACTGACCAGTTTGTTGGTAATGAATAAATGACATGGCAATAATTGCCACTAGCATTATTAAACTGCTAACTTGGGTAAAGATGAAAAATTTAATCGCGGCAAAGTGTCTATCTTCATGCCCCCAAATGGCGATCAATGCCGTTATGGGTAGTAGCATAACTTCCCAAAAAAAGAAAAACAAAAACATATCAACCGCGGTAAAAACACCGACAATACCAGCAATTGAGGCAAGTAAATTAAAATAATAAAAGCCCACCTTGTCATTAATTTCTTGCCAAGAAACTAACACGCAAATTAACGCTAAGAACAGCGTTAACGATATTAGCACTATGCTTAAGTAATCAAGTGCTAGTGCATACTCAATGTGAAAACTAGGGATCCAGGCAACACGTACTAAAAGCTGCAGGGTGCTAAAATCATACGCTGTAGAATTTAGTGCAATAGCAAAATACACACCGATTACTAGCACCGTTAGTAATGATACCCACCTTGCACTTTGCGGTTTTATACCCTCTAACAACCAAGCTAAGGCGCCACCAAAAAGCAAACCACACATAACCAAGGTGATACTCATTAGCTTGCCTCCGTCGAAATAACATCAACACTCAACACTAACAACAATAAAAATGTTGCCAAACCAATGGCAGCAGCATACCAACGTAGTTTCCCTGTTTGGCTACTTTTAAGTACGTCATGACATAAGCCAACATACCAAGCATTAAGCATCAGCAACTGATCAAAAACATCACGGCGATTTAATTGCGCTAAATAACAATAAGGCTTTACTAACAACCAATGATAAAAACTATCAAAAGCTAACCCTTGACGACAAAACGTTGCTATTCCACTGCTACTTGCTATAAAAGTATTTTTATTTGAAGCAGCACTTTCTTTGCTTCGGTAAGAGGCGAAATAGAACCAAGAAAAAATAATACCAACAAAGGGCGTAGCAATAGCAACGCTATGTAGCCAGTACGGATCACTCTCAACAATGCGAGTATCAAGAGGAAATACCTCAGCTAAACTCATTTCTATGATATTGGCAAAAACACCGCCAATCAGTGATAAAACGGCCAACGCTATTAAGGAAAACTTTAATAATTTACTTGACGAGGGTTGTAAGTTTTGTTCAAAGCGACTTTCCCCCATAAAGGCAAGAAAGAACAATCGACAACTATAAATACTAGTCAGTAATGCGCCAAATATCGCACAATACCAAAGTAGCGGGCCGGCAGTATCTGATGACCAAAGCTGTGCTATAATCGCTTCTTTAGAGAAAAATCCAGAGCTTCCAGGTAAGGCCATCAAGCACACTAGTCCAACGGCGAACAAAGCTGTTTCAAAAGGTAAACGTTTTAATAAACCGCCCATTTTAAATAAACTTTGTTGATGATGTAGGGCAACAATAATTGCCCCAGCCGTTAAGAATAACAAGGCTTTAAAAAAAGCATGGGTCATTAAATGAAATACACCGGCAGAAAAAGCCCCTGCCCCTAAGGACAACATCATATAACCAATTTGACTCATGGTTGAATAAGCCAAAACTCGCTTAATATCACTTTGCGCTAAGGCAGCAATACCGGCAAGTAATAAGGTGGCCGCGCCAAGCCAAGCCACATAGTTCATTACTTCTGGCGCCAGTAAAAATAGTCCATTCATCCGCGCAATTAAATACACACCGGCCGTAACCATAGTAGCAGCATGAATAAGCGCACTAACAGGCGTAGGGCCGGCCATGGCATCAGGCAACCAGGTTTGCAGCGGCAACTGGGCTGATTTGCCAACCGCCCCACCTAATAGCAATAAAGTTATCCAATAGGCTTTATCATCACCGGCTACCCATAACAGTTGTGCATTTTGGGTGATATCAACAATCGTTAATTGCCCTAACTCTTTAAATAGTATAAATAAACCAATGGCCAGCGCAGTATCACCAATACGAGTAACAATAAATGCTTTCCTTGCTGCTAAAACATTGGCTTTTTCTTGATACCAAAAGCCAATAAGTAAGAAGCTACATAAGCCAACCCCCTCCCAACCTAAATATAATAATACTAAGTTGTCTGCTAACACTAAAATGAGCATGGCAACAATAAATAAATTCATATACGCCATAAAACGGCTAAAATTTTCATCTGCTTTCATATAAGCAGCAGCAAAAATATGGATCAACAAGCCAACACCTGTGACCACAGAAATCATCACCGCCGACAAACCATCAAGATAAAAGTTGATGTTAATGCTAGCGGCACTTTGGTTAGTTTGATTAGCTCCTTCAGCCAACGATAACGTAAACCAAGTCCATAAATGGCTGGTAATTACCGGAATATCGACCGATAGTTGGCTAATAACAAATAGACTAGATAAGGCGCTTAACACCATAGCAGCAATACTTAGACTTGCTGCCAGACGCCAAGATAAACGTTTTCCCAAAAGAATTAACAAGACAAAACTGATTAAAGGATAAAAAGGTAAAAAGGCTAAAACGGTTTCGGTCATTAAAGGCAGCATATTGTCAGTCATACATCACCCCTTTAATTTACTAAGTAGATCAATATCAAGTGACTTAAAGCGACGCTGCATTTGAATTAACAAGGCCAAGCCCAGAGCAACTTCGGCAGCAGCCAAGGTCAAAATAAGGATAAACATCACTTGGCCATCAGCTTGCTGCCAAGCACTACCTGCGCCAATAAAAGCTACCCCAACCGCATTGAGCATCACCTCTAAACTCATCAAAATAAATAAGGTGTTTTTGCGCGTAATAACACCGACAAAACCGATAACAAAGAGCGTACTTGCCAGTATAAGTATATGACTCAAAGGGATAGCTATCATCCGTGCTCTCCTAGATTATTTTTTCTATCTAAGCCAACACCTTCAGGTTTAGCATAATGATAACCGCCTATTAATCCGGCTAATAATAAAAAAGATGCAATTTCAACGGCAAGTACATAAGGCCCGTAAAGCAAGATACCCACTTGCTTAGCATCAATAGTATTAGCAGTAAGCCTTGCTTGAATCTCACCGCTGCTGATGGCATAAACTAATTCGATTAGCAATAGTAGTGCCAACAAAAAAGGCCCAAACCAAAGACTAAATTGATTTACTTTACTGCCATCAACGCTAGGCGCATGTAATGTTTCATCTTGCCCTAAACCAAACATCATAATGGCAAAAACAAATAAAACTAAAATTGCACCGGCATAAACAATCACTTCTAAACCCGCAGCAAAAGGTGCCCCCATTAAATAAAAGCACACTGCTACCGCTAGCAATGACACCACTAAATACAGCAAAGCATGTACAGTGTTTTTACTGGTAACCACCTTGAGACTCGCGACAATGGCTAACAGTGCCGCAGAATAAAAGGTTAGCTGTAAAGGATTTAATTCCACCAAAGCGCTAATCACGGCATCAACCCCTTAATATCAATGGGTGGCTTTTCTTGTTGAGCATCGCCCTTCGCTTTACGCTCACCATTAATATCCACTGCTATGCCGCTATGGCGATAAAAACTATAGTCGTGATACTTGCCGACGCCGTTAATCAACAAGTGCTCTTTTTCATAGACTAGGTTTTGTCTATCGTATTCAGCCAGCTCTATATCAGGCGTTAATTGAATAGCATAAGTAGGACAAGCTTCTTCACAAAATCCACAAAAAATACAGCGTGAAAAGTTGATACGAAAAAAATCTGCCCGTTTGCGGCCATCATCATCAACTGTTTGTTGTAGCGCGATACAATCTACCGGGCATGCCGCAGCGCATAAGTTACAAGCAACACATCGCTCTTCACCATCGGGATCACGCGTTAAGACAATACGCCCACGATAACGTGGTGCTAAATAAGGTTTTTGCTCAGGATATTCAACCGTGTCAGCTTTGGTAAAGGTATGTTTTAACACTAAAGCCATCGTTCTTAGTTGGCTAAAAATCATATCGAATGCAGCACTAACCGTACTTTGCTTGCTAAATTTACCCATAAACACCTCCCAATTTAAAGGCGGCGGTTACCAATAAATTTAGTAGCGCCAATGGCAGCATATATTTCCAGCCAAAACTTAGTAACTGATCAAAACGAGGCCGTGGCAAAGACGTTCTCAGTAAAATAAAGAACATCACAAAACAGAGTATTTTTAAAATAAACCATAGCAAAGGGGGTAACCATGATGCTAATGGCTCTGGCATCAACCAACCACCAAAAAATAGCACCACAGACATCGCTGAAATAAGGGTGACACTCAAATATTCACCCAAAAAGAATAAGGCAAACTTCAAACCAGAATATTCGGTATGAAAGCCCGCAGTAAGCTCTGTTTCTGCTTCAGGTAAATCAAAAGGTAAGCGATGACTTTCGGCAATACCTGCAATAAGAAAAATAATAAAACCGAGAAACTGTGTTTGAATTAGCCAACCATTCTGCTGAGCCAGTACAATTTCTCGTAAATTAAAACTTCCCGTTAGCAAGACTACCCCCATAACAGATAGCCCCATAAATACTTCATAACTAACCATTTGTGCGGCTGCTCGCATACTCCCTAGCAAAGCATATTTAGAATTAGAAGCCCAGCCAGCTAACACCACGCTATAAACAGATAGTGACGCCATAGCAAGGAAAAACAATAGCCCTATATTTAAGTCTGAAACACCTATACTTGGCGAAAAAGGAATAACAGCAAAACTCATTAACACACAAACGGCACCTATTACGGGGGCAATAGTAAAAACGATGCGATCACTAAAAGGTGGGATCCAATCTTCTTTACCGAGAATTTTCAACAAATCAGCTAATGATTGTAAAATGCCAAAAGGACCAACTCTGTTTGGGCCTAAACGGTCTTGCCAAATACCTATCATGCGTCTTTCAACCCACACTAACATAGCCGCAATAGGAATTAGCAGGGCGATAATTATTGTTATTTCAAGCAACTTAACTAAAATATCAGCCATTGGTGTTTCCCCCAGATTTACTTTCATCACTAAAGAAAGTAATGGGCACAGTTTGATCTTGTTTTTTAAGCCTAATTAAAATATCAGCTTTTTCTTGTTGCGCGGTTTTCCTACGATCACCTTCTACTTGTTGAAATACAGTCACTTCTTCAGTCGTTGCTTTACTGATATTTTTCGCAGTAATGTTTAAGTTATTTATCGACATTGGTAAGTCAAATAAACTCACTAACACCACATTTTTTGTCAGGCTTTTGTTCACCCTCACTTTGGCAAACATTTGCTGTTCATTAATAGTTATCTTTAAAATATCACCAGTGCAGTAACCATTTTTTCTCGTGATCTCTGTCGATATTTCAATACTATTGCCAGCAAACATTAGGACAAATTCAGGTAGATTATGGCTTTGTTGTTCAGCTAAAAACCAAGGGATATTTTGAATAATTGTTAACTCGCCATCTCGTTTAAACACTTTACATGGCCACAGTTTGTCCAGTTTATCTTCAACACTTGCCTCGTGGGTGTCGTCAAAAAACACCGATAGACTAAGATTGAGTAAATTTTCATTGCCTTGGTGATTTAGTACCCCATTTACTTCTTGTTGATGCTGAAAAATTGCTTGATTGGAGTTCCAGGCAGGAGCCCAAGTATAGGGCATATTATGACTACTATTAGCATCATCACCTTCCATTGAATAACGTAAACCTTCTTGGCTATTAGTATTTTCTAAAAAAGTTTTATTTTCATGTACCGATTGATTGGCAGTCATCGCCGTACGACCACTGGCTCGGTGCGTTTGTCGAGCAACGCGGCGATTTTGTTGCTGACAAGTCAATACTTGCAGAGCCCATGCCTCACCGTGCTTAGCAAAAAATAATTGTAACTGCGTTAAACTAGCAAAATTCAGCTCTTGTTGAGTAAACAAGTGTTTAGCTAATAAACCAAGCCAGACCCAATTTTCCATAATAGGTTTAACGGCAATATGGGCGGAACTAAAACGTTGTAACCGGCCTTGATAATTAACAAAATGACCATTACTTTCACTTACCGCAGCGACCGGTAAAACAATATCAGCCATTTTGGTCAGTTGATTGTTAGTGTGTTCGAGTACTATCATGGTTTTGCAGTGCTGACGTAATTGCTGTAATTGTTGAGCACTTAACTGCGCTAAATCTTGCTCAAGAATTAACAAGCTTGTCCGCGGAATTTTATTTTCATGGTAACTAGCTGAGCAGTATTCAATAACTTGCTCAATAGACAAATTGTGCTCGTTTAAAAAATGAAGATTGCCAACGCTATTACACTCTGGTGCGACGACGGTAAGTTCAGGAGCAAAGCCATGTGATTTTTGTGATAAACAAGACATCAAATTATCGATAGCATGCAATAACTGCGGCGATTTCAAACTCAGCCCGGTAACTATTAATGGCGTTTTCGCCTGTGATAAAGTGCTCGCCAGTAATAAAGTAAACTTACTTTCTTGATCAGACAGATCTTTAGTAATACTTTCTTGGCGAGAGCCCCCTTGGTTAACGCTTGCAACAGTTTTACTTTGCAGCGTTTTCAGAGGCAGTACAACATGACTATTAAATTCCGTTTGTAGCATTGCTGTTAAGCAGTCAATGCAGGTAATAATTTGCGCTACCGATAAAATCAACGCCCCATTTGCTTGTTGATCAAATTCACTTTGTTGCGCTTGCAGTGAAAACAATGGCGTTGTCGTATTTCCTGCATAAGTGCGCACCGCTGAATCTTGCCAGTGTTTCACCCCGATACTATCGGCTTTATCACGGGCCGAATTTCTTAATACTTGTTTAATTGTTAACGCTAAACGTGGAGCTGTTTGTGCTATATTTTCGCCAATAAGCACAACTAAATCATGTTCTTTCGCCTCACTACCCTGATGAACTCTATGCTCCATTCCGGTTAAACTTTGTTGTGGATATTGCGCTAACAATTGCTTGTGTCGTAATGCTAATTGCATCTCTAGATTGGTATAACCTAAGGAAAAGTTTTCTTTGCCAACTAAACACTTTAATAAACGGTTAGCTTCAACAGATGCTCTTGCTGAGCCAATACCAATAAAGCTTTCTCCGCTATGTTCGTTTATTGCTTTAGCAAAGCTTTTCTCATTAAATACCCCCACACTTGGCTCACCTACCTTACTATTTACCCCCTTAATAGTTCGAATACGTGCCATTGAGTTTACAAAACCAATACCAAAGCGACCACGATCACACAAAAAATAGCCATTAAGCTCATGATTGTAGCGATTCATTACCCGTCTAACAGAGCCGTAGCGTTCACCTATACTGGTATTACAGCCTATTGAACAATGAGCACATACCGAAGGCGCAGATTGTAAATCCCACTTTCGGGTATAGTGAGCAGAGAAAAGCTTATTAGTAAAAACCCCGGTGGGACAAACTTCGACTAAGTTACCACTAAAGGCACTTTCTAAAACGCCGTCTTTTTGCCGGCCAAAATAGACCTGATTACGGGAACCAAAAACATCAAAATCTTTACCGCCAGCATAGTCTTTATAAAAACGCACACAACGATAACAAGTAATACAGCGATTCATTTCATGGCCGACTAACTCACCCAAATACTGGTTAGTAAAAGTACGTTTTTCGCCACGATATTGACGCGCACTATGACCCGTCATCACGGTCATGTCTTGCAAGTGACACTCACCACCTTCTGCGCAAACAGGGCAGTCATGGGGGTGATTGGTCATCATGGCGGCAATAACTTGCTGACGAAATTTAGCTGAAGCTTTGTCAGTTAAGCCAATACGCATGCCATCAACCACTGGGGTCATACATGACATAACCAATCGACCACGGCTATCATTTTCATCCATATACTGAGTAACTGCACATTGACGGCAAGCCCCCACAGAGCCCAGAGAAGGGTGCCAACAAAAATAAGGCAGATTTAACTTGTTTGATAACACCCCTGCAAGCAAGTTATTATCAGTCGATAGCTGATAAGGCACATCATCAATATAGACAGTGACTCTGTTATTTTGCATTTTGCCGCTAACGTCATCACTCATCATTTTCTCCCCCTTGATTTACCCCCGCAGTTACTCGCTTTGCTAACTCTGGTTGTACACCTTGTGACTCTTGTTGCTGCTCATTGCTATTAGATTGATAAGGACAACACCCCAGTTCAATATGTTGTTCAAAATCATCTTTAAAATATCGCATGGCACTTTTTAATGGCTCTACTGCGCCTGGTGCTAAGGCACAATGCGTTTTGCCTAACCACATAAAATCACATAAGTCTGCTAGCTGCGCCATATCAGCAAGTGAGCCCTTCCCTTGTTCAATACGGGTTAATATTTCTACTGCCCACGGGGTTCCGTCACGACAAGGTGTACACCAACCGCAAGACTCTTGGGCAAAAAAACGTAATAAATTAAGCACCATAGCGACGGGACAGTGTTTATCATCTAAAACAATTAAACCACCTGTACCTAAACGGCTACCCGCTTTAGCAATAGAGTCAAAGTCCATCGGGGTATCAAGATGTTGCTCAACGAGAAAGTCTGTAGATGCGCCACCTGGTAATAAACCTTTTAGCTTTACCCCCTCTTTCATACCGCCAGCATAGTCATACAATAACTCCCGAATGGTTACCCCCATAGGCAGCTCCCACACCCCGGGATTTTTGACCTGACCACAGGCTGAATACATTTTTGTACCGGGATCACTGTGAGGCGATAAATCTTTAAACCACTGACTACCATGCTTAAGAATATGAGGTAAATTACTTAAGGTTTCGACATTATTAACCACCGTTGGTTTGCCAAATAAACCACTCACTTGCGGAAATGGCGGCTTAGCTCTAGGGATTGCTCGTTTACCTTCTAAGGCATTAATCAGCGCAGTTTCTTCACCGCAAATATAACGACCGGCACTGGTATGAAGGTATAAATCTAATTGGTAATTAGTCCCTTGAATATTTTTACCCAGCCAATTGTTTTCATAGGCTTGATCAATCGCTTGTTGTAAACGAGTGGCTGCCAACTGATACTCACCGCGTAAAAATAAAAATGCTTTATCGGCGCTGATGGTATAACTAGCAATAATCATCGCTTCAATAAGTTGCTGAGGCACACCTTCAAGTAAGTATCTGTCTTTAAATGTCCCAGGCTCCATTTCATCGCCATTGCAAATTAAATAACTCGGCTGAGCCTGATTACTTTGCTCTTGCAAAGCTGGTACACAACTCCATTTCATTCCTGTGGGAAAGCCGGCACCACCACGGCCTTTTAATCCTGAATCACTGACAATAGCAAGCACTTCTTTAGGGGTTAATTGGGTTAATGCTTTCGTTGCCCCGATATAACCGCCCGCTTGCACATAGCCTTCAAAATCAAGTGGCTGATCTAAATTCACTAAATGAGTAAGTGGCTTAGTTAACGCTTGAGATAATGCTTGTGCTAGCCAGTTTTTACTCGTCATACAATGTCTCCTGCATTTTTGCTAAGGCCATTTAAAATGCTAACAACAGACTCATTAGTAAGAGAGTGATAGTGCTGGCCATTAATCATCATTGCTGGCGATTTGTCACAGCTGCCTAAACAAACATTAGAAAGTAGGGTAAATTCACCGTCAGGGGTAGTTTGACCATAACCAATGCCGAGGTAGGTTTGGATAACCTTAAGGATTTCATCATAACCGGTTAAATGGCAGCTAATACTGTCGCAAAGGTGAATGACATAATGTCCTACTTTTTGTCGATAAATAAGGTTATAAAAAGTCGCTACCCCTTCCAGCTGGGCGCTCGACATTTGCAAGCATTGGGCAATGGCAATTAAACTATCATCGCTGATCCAGCCTCGATATTTTTGTACGATTTTAAGCGCTTCAATTCCTGCTGCCTCACGCGTTTCCATAATAGACACTTCATGCTCAATAACAGATAATTCAGTCGCACTAAGATACTGACGAAAGTCAATTTCTTCATCAGTAACCATGATGCTAGGTATTCTTGGCTGTAAACTAAAGTCACTGTTATTCATCAATACCAACCTTAACTTATGCTTAACTTACTTTTCTTAACTCAGAGTTTTTTTATCTATCTACATCCGCCATCACGTAATCAATGCTGCCAAGCGTAGCGATTAAGTCGGCCACCATTTGTCCTCTTGAAATTAACGGTAACATTTGTAAATGGGCAAAACTGGGCGTGCGAATTCTAGTGCGATAACTCATGGTGCTGCCATCACTAATAAGGTGGTAACCCATAATGCCTTTCGTGGCTTCGACAAACATTGACACTTCACCCACAGGAATTACCGGCCCCCAAGTAACATTGACAAAGTGGGGAATTAAGGTGTCAATATCTTGCATAGTGCGCGCTTTATCTGGTGGCGTAGTTTGCGGATGTTCTGCTTTGTATGGCCCAGCAGGCATATTATTTAAACATTGTTCAATAATACGAATGCTTTGCCGCATTTCTTCCACCCGTACTTTACAGCGATCATAACAATCACCTTTATGACCCAGTGGCACTTCAAAATCAAATTGATCATAACCGCCATAAGGTCGTTGTTTACGTAGGTCCCAGGCATAACCTGTGGCGCGCAAACCAGGCCCAGTAATCCCCCACTCCAACGCTTCTTTGCTGGAATAAGCACCAATATCAACAGTACGTTTTTTCAGTAACGCATTTTGCATCACCATTTTTTCATACTCATCAAGGCGCTTAGGTAAGTAGTTAACATAATCTCTTACTAATTTATCCCAGCCTTGAGGTAAGTCTTGCGCAACGCCACCAATACGAAACCAGCTAGGGTGCATACGCGCACCAGTAAAAGCTTCAATAATGCCAAATAGCTTTTCTCGGTCGATAAACATATAAAAAATAGGTGACAAGGCGCCAATATCTTGGGCAAAAGTACCATAAAAAAGTAAATGGGATAAAATGCGGAACATCTCTGCGGTCATTATTCGAATAACTTTGGCTCTGTCTGGCACCGTTATGTCGGCAAGTTTTTCAACCGCCATCACATAAGGGAAGTTATTCATTACCCCACCGAGATAGTCGATACGGTCGGTATAAGGGATATAACTATGCCAAGATTGACGTTCACCCATTTTTTCTGCGCCGCGATGGTGATAACCAATATCAGGCACACAGTCGACAATTTCTTCACCGTCCATTTGTAAAACAATACGAAAAGCCCCATGAACGCTAGGATGATTTGGCCCGAGGTTTAAAAACATAAAATCATTATCTTCGCCATTAACACCACTTTGACGTTTCATGCCCCAGGCTTGTGGGTCAAACTTTAATGCTTGTTGCTCTTTATCTTGTTCATCTGGCGGTAAAGTAAAAGGCGCCATTTCGGTAGCGCGCGCCGGATGGGTTTTTAATAACGGGTGTCCTTGCCAAGTGTTGGGCATTAAAATACGACAAAGGTAGGGATGACCGATAAAGTTGATACCAAACATATCCCACACTTCACGTTCATACCAATTAGCATTGAGCCAAATACGACTAACACTATCAATATTCTTATCATGGCTAGACAATGCAACTTTCAAACGGATATCTTGATTTCGTTGATGAGACCGTAAATGATAGCTGACGGTAAAATCACCAACATGACTCGCTTTATGCTGACGTTCGCTTTCATCAATGGCAGTTAAGTCAAAAAACATATCAAAAGGTTTTGATAAATTGTTTTTTAACGCGGCCATCAACTTACAAATATTGGCTTTATCAAGCCAAAAACTAGGAATGTCATCAACAATATTTTCAACCGCTGTAACTGGGGTTAATTTGACTTCTGGCAGCAGCGCGGTAACTTCATCAAAGAGACTAATAACATCAGCTTGCTGCCAATCTTTGCTGGCAGTAAGGTCAATACCATTCGCGACATTAGCTATCATTATTCACCCCAACTTTAATAGCTGCCATTAATAGCTTAATTAAGCTCTTCATTAAGATAAGTCCGGTGAATCTAGATTAGTGACTTGTATGCGACTTTTATGCTTAATATCTCTGAGTGAAGGTTTGGCAATTTGTGATACCGACTGCTCACCTACCACCCAACTTAACGGCCTAGGTTGGTGTTCAATTTGATTTTGTAATAACAGTAAACCTTCGATTAAGGCTTCTGGACGAGGCGGGCAACCGGGCACATAAACATCAACAGGAATAAATTTATCAACCCCCTGCACTACCGAATAAATATCGTACATGCCGCCAGAATTGGCACAAGAGCCCATTGAAATAATCCAACGAGGCTCTAATAATTGCTCATATAAATGTTGAATAACCGGTGCCATTTTTCGAAAACAAGTACCTGAAATCACCATTAAATCAGCTTGTCTTGGCGTAGCACGAATTACCTCAGCACCAAAGCGCGCAATGTCATGGCGAGAGGTAAAACTAGTTGCCATTTCTACATAGCAACAACTTAAGCCAAAGTTAAATGGCCAAATAGAATTTTTTCGTCCCCAATTAATCATATCATCAAGCCTAGCCATGAAAACGCTACGTTGTAGCTCTTGCTCGGTTACTGCATTAGCTTGGCTCATTTGCTCATCAAGTTTGGCTTTTGTTAATGACCATTCCATTAAAATCGCTCCTTATTACTAAGATTCAGCTGTTGAACACGAAGTGGTTGATGACGCTTATTCAGCTCTAATGCGCCTATTCTAATGAGATAAACTAACGCGGCTAATAACACAAAAATGAAAATGCTTGCCTCAATAAAGCCAAGCCAACCCACGTCATCAAAGGCAATAACCCAAGCAAAAAGGAAGATGGTTTCTAGATCGAAGATGACAAAGAAAATAGCGTACAAAAAGAAGTGATTACCAAAGCGAGTTTTATTGTTATCTATAGAAACGATGCCTGATTCATATGGCGTATTTTTAGCACGGGATACTGTTTTTGGCCCTAAAAAATAAGACAAAACCATCATAAAAATCAGCATCACGACTAAAATAATAAAGTACGCCGCTATCGGCCAAATTTCATTAACCTGATTAGTTAATTCCACTACGCCCCCAATTCCTATGTTTATTATTATTGTTGATAAACAACTAGGATAAATATTATTTTTTTTGGTTTATTGTTGAGTCCGATTGCTAACTATCGAACGGTTTTAATATGACTATTAAATTTTTTATCAAAAAATCCGTCTACAAAACAAGCATAGTAGACATTTATTAAATAAAAAGTAGAAAGTGACTTTTTTATTTGAATTCAATAGGGTTGCTGCAAAGACAGGGCTATTAGCTTTACCGCATTTATATAAGTAGTAGCGATAGAGGTACCTATTTAATATAGAGGTAGGAACTTAACATGTCACATCAAAATGAAAAAGTGATGGCATGGCACACGTTATCTAAGCCGCGACATTAGCACCATGTTAATTTATATTATTAGTTTTTAATTTGTTAACATGAGTTAACATCATCAACCATAGAGATAAAAAAATTAATCAGACACTCCCCCTTGTAACAGAGTCAGTATCAGTAGTAAATACACAACTTAAAATTGCTACGTTCAATTTGTTTAATTACCTTGAGCCGCCCAATGCTTTTTATGAGTTTGAACGTATTTATAGCGCACAACAATGGCAAAAAAAACAACATTGGATTACTGATTATTTACGTGAATATCAGCCTGACATTATTGGTTTTCAAGAAGTATTTAGTACTGAGTCGTTACAAAAATTAGTACTAGCACAGGGGTATGATTATTTTGCAGTGATTGATCAACCCCATGTTATTGATGATTTTATTTATCAACGCCCTGTTGTTGCCATTGCATCTCGTTACCCTATTGTTGATATAAAAGCAGTAAAATCAAATACTGAGCTTGCACAAGCATTAGGTTTAGCCAATGACTTTTCTTTTAGCCGAAAGGTAGTCAGAGCTACGATTACAGTACCTCATTTAGGTAACTGCGATTGTTATGTGGTGCACTTTAAATCTAAACGTTCAATGATTGAACTCGATCAGCAAAGACAAAGTTTATCGGCAGAACAAACGATTATTGAAAGTCTAAAAGCACAAGTAGCGGGTAGTTGGGGCTCAACCATACAGCGTGGTAGCGAAGCAACGTTATTAATGATTGAGATGATAGAGCGGCGTGAGGCTACTGGAAACCCAATGATATTAATGGGTGATTTTAATAATACTTTAACTGATGGGGTGTTAAATCACCTACTGACAAACACCTTACGTTTTGTCTCGCACACTGACCGTGATGCCTATCTTGCTAAGTATTGTTTAAATGACGCTTGGAATTTATTTAAAGTAGCACTAGCGAATGAAATCATTGATGGGGATGAAGCCAGTGAGGCTAATCGAGGAAAAGAAATATCGCGTACGCCAACCCATTATTTTGGCGGTAGCAGCTCGGTACTCGATTACATTTTATTATCATGTGAATTTGATGCTAGTTATCACGATAGTCTTTATCAAGTCAGCGCTTATGACACTTACGATCGACATTTAATTAATCCTATTTTTGAACGTGATGGCGAAAGTACCGATCATGGCATTGTGTCAGTGACATTAACCTTAAGATCATAATCGTTACTGCCAACCTCAATAATAAATAATCGATGAGAGGAGCTGAGGCCTTTAAATTATTGTTAACTTTTTTATTTTTTATTTTTTATTTTTTTAAATAAATTTGAACTTATTATAAAAGTAGCACTCTTACTTAACAGTAATGTTATTCCCTTAGTGTTTCATGTTTTATGCGCTTATTCTTATAAGCGCATTTTTTTTGCTCTTTTTATTATACTGAGGTAGCTAATTCTTGCTTTGCTATTGCCGTTATCAAATTGCTAACTCTAAGTAATAAGCCTCTAATAGATTGGTTTTGAGCGTGCAGCATCTCAACTAACTTAGTGCAACTATCAACTAATGAATCACTGTAAGCGAATCCTATCAGCGCAACTATCTTCACCATACCGACCTCATCAAGCATCTTGCTACTTTCGTCTTGCTGTTCATAAACAATATTAACCAACTCGATAGTGCTAACAAATTTTTCCATTCGAGGGTTAAGCCTGATTAACGTTGCCGCCCTATTACTTGCCGCTCTATCAACAAGCTCTTTGCTGGCAACTAACCTAGGGCGAGTTTTTTTACGGGCACTAGCTGGTTTTCTTTTAACAATCTTGCGCTCTATTGATTCATCATAGCTAAACTCGCCATCAACAAACTGACCTATATTGGTCACACTCAATCGCTCAGACATAATAGCGGCAGACTTAGCCGTTTTACGGGTAAAGTCTCGGTAATCCTCAGCAAAGCCATGAGTAGAGATACATTGTGCTAAATCTAGTATTAACGCATTAGTTTTGCCCTTTGATGCGCGTAAACATCTGCCGATAATCTGCAAATACAGTCTTAATATTTTGGTAGGTCGAGCTAAAACAACACAATCAGTAGTAGGATCATCAAAACCAATGGTCAGCATAGACATATTAATTATTAGCCTAACCTCGTTTGACTTGTACCGTCGTATGCTTTCATCATTATCACTATTCGCCCGCTGAGAGTGAACAAACTCATGTTGAACATCTAATAAATTAAAGGCCTCAGATAGCGCCTCTACGTGCTTGATGGAGTTAGCAAACAGCATAACCTTGCGACCCTGAGATAGTGCGTCATCAATGGTCTGCTGTGCAACTAAGGAGCAATGTTCAAGTAATATACAGTCTAATCCTGAAACACTAAAGTCACCCCGATACATCTTAACGGCGCTATAATCTATTTCTTGGGATAGGCTAGGTACTTTGTAAACCGGCTTGGCTAATTCACCCAATTCAATCAACTGCTTAGTAGTCGTTTCTTCAATCAAATTCATCGACTGATCAATATAAACGCCTAATCTATCAATGGGTGTGGCAGTTAGGCCTATAATCAAGTCAGGAGATAGCTCTTCACGCATGGCAATATAAACGCCCCCCATACAGCCGACATGATATTCATCACGTAAAAGTACATCACACTTTATATTTAGGTGCTTTCGTCGAGCGAATGACTGCTCCATCACTAACGTCACATCACCACCAGCAACATATTTGTAGCCAGACTTAACCACGCTAACAGTTAGGCCATTAGAGGTGAGTGTGTGTAATAATTGCGGAATTAATGCCGCATTACGTAAACTTACGACTACATTTTTGTCGGACATTGCTTGGCATAATTTAAGTATGCAGATGCTCTTACCGCCGCCGGTAGGCAGGGCGATAATAGAATTTTTTCCTGCGTTAATAGCCTTACTGACGCTGTTATTCTGATAATCTTTTTCTAATATCTGCATGCCATACTACTCGGGGTTTTTTCTTGTTTTGGTAATGTTAACAGTCTGTTATTGTAAGCGATAAACCAGTAAATTCTACCTTTAAGCTTGCTCACAACGTAATTCCCATAACATGACTCATGTGTGGTGCAGCATAAGTCTGGTCGAAAGGGGGCATCATTATATACCTAAATTACTTCAAGATGCAGACTTCAACTATTCATTTTTTAAACTATTTAATTTTATTGTGCTTTGAGTGTGATTATTTACTTGGCATCGCGGTGGCGATCTTACCTTTTGTGTGTTCAACTTCAAGCGCTTGGAGTGTGACTCCCTGCTTGGCAACGCGGTGGCGACCACACCCAAGGGGCGACGTATTTGCGTTCACTGTAATATATTCAACAGCAAACGTTTGGAGTTTACTATTCTGCTTGGCGTCGCGGTGGCGACTACACCCAAAGGGACACTGCCTCCGGCGTCCCCTTGGAACCCCACGGAGTCCCTACTCAGCAAAACATTCAATAACCAACTAGCGCAAACCACGAATCCTGCCGATTTATCATCCCTGAACAGCGGCAGCCCTCGACATCCATGTCTCAGGTCGCGGCTTGCCATTGCTAGTTGGCCATTTCATTGCTGAGATGGGAATTGGAGTGTTTGGCACTATTCGGTAAACAAACGAAACATATTAGTTTTTCGAGCATCAAAAAATACTAAAGCAACATGTAATCCCCTAACCTAACAACATGTACTAGATCTGCGTGTACAAACGCTGAAATGAACGAAAGTGTTCACGTATTACTGGCATGGATGCCAGTCAAAGCGATGTAGGGCATGGATGCCCGTTCAGCGCTGTTACGTCGACAACACTTGAGTGAATGTAAGATTACGTTTGGGTCGCAGCGCTGGGGGATTCCAAAGGGGGCTCGGCGTTTAGCCCCCTTTGGGTGTCGTCGCCACCGCGACAATAGAAAAAGTATAGATACAAATTATGATCTGGCTCCATGTTACTTTATAAAAACCTTTAAGTTTTACTTAAAGGTTTTACAATTTAAGTAAAACTCAGTATGTTCAATCTATATACAAAATTAAGGATAGCAAATGAGTAATATTTTGGAGGTAACCCTCTCTTATGATGGAAAAAATGCAAGAAATCATGAAATTGATTTCTATGATGTTTCTCAAGCTTTAATTGGGTTTCAAAGAACTTTAGCCTTAACAACCCACTTAATTCTTAATAATAAAATTATCACTCAAGCACCAGCATTAAAAAACGCTCAAATTTTAGCTTTACCTCCCGAAGAAGGAAGCTGGAAAATTACTGCTGGTTTAGCTTTAACAGGTTTATACGCAGTCACTACTACGCCTCAAAATACGGTATTAGGCCATTTAGTCTTTCTGCTTATGACTATGTGATTTCTGAAAGTATTGGAAAACATGTTGATTTTAATAAATCTCTAAACCAATTATATGAAGAAGCGGAAAAGAATAAGATTAATATAAAACCTATAACTATAAATAAAGCAGATTCATTAATAGAAAAATGTGAAACAGCAATTAAGGATATCCATAGGCCTATTTATAAAACTGAATCAGCAGATAAAGCATCATTTTCAGCTAAGGTAGGAAATTCAAGTACCTTATCATCTACCTCCTTTACAATAGATAGCTATAACTATATTGATCAATATCTTGTTCATCAAGTACCCTTATTGATTAAAGGGCGTATTTCAAGCTATAACAGTAATACATTTAAAGGAAGAATATATTCACATGAAGAAGGTAGACCTATTTCTTTTGAATTACAGCCTCCTTCACGAGGTAACCACCATTTAGACCTTATAATAGCAAGTTTGAGTGCTTACACTAAAAATGAATTCGATAATGAATGGTTAGATGTTTTTTGTACAATACAAAAAGTTACTAGTAAATCTGGGCATCTAAAGAGCTATAAAATATTAAATATAACTCATAAAATCTAAAATAAAAAACCCGCACTCTCTATTAGAAAATGCGGGTTTTTAATAAGAACTCAGTTTGCAATCAAAAGCTGATTACCAACCTGTTTTCTCTTTAAGTGCTTTGCCGATGTCAGCTAAAGAACGAACAGTTTTAACACCCGCCGCTTCTAATGCTTTAAATTTCTCTTCAGCCGTACCTTTACCACCAGCGATAATCGCGCCAGCGTGACCCATACGCTTACCTTCTGGTGCAGTAACACCAGCAATGTAAGATAC
>SPKZ01024453.1_pt1 | contig 43459 bp, 40 predicted proteins | sample 2456571 | NCBI WGS metagenome assembly SPKZ01 (sample SAMN11192286, study PRJNA482655) | marine metagenome | biome: ENVO:00000447; feature: ENVO:00000244|ENVO:00000211|ENVO:00000569|ENVO:00002023; material: ENVO:00002151; isolation source: ocean water from marine abyssalpelagic zone ...
CATCTATTTTTAATGGAACAACCATTAATAAAAAGATGCGCCTTGATCATGAATCGCTCAGTCATCCTGAAACTCGTATCTTGAAGTATCATGGGTATAAGTATGTCTACTAACCAAGTTAAGGAGTGATCTTAAGTATAGTGGCTTTTATCGGTTGAAATTTTTCGGCAAAACCAATTATTGAAATAATAAACTACAATTGAGTAGGTCGAGTCAATATGATCAAAAAAGCCTAAAATACATGGGCTAAGTAGAAAATTATGGCGACGGATGGGTATAAGATGGTCTAAATTTAGGGGGTAAATTGCCAACTTCCATTGTTTAGATATTCCTATAAAAGCGATAGGATAAAAGGGAACTGTGCATGGAGTCATTTAGAGGCGAGTTGGTCAATTTAATTGAACACAATGCTGTAGATCAAAATAATATCGATGCTGCAGTCGATATATCAAACATAATGCCAAGTCAAAGAGCTTGGCTAACATTTACCAATAATTTGTTTTTGTGGATTGGTTGCATAGCACTTGGGTTTTCATTTATTTATTTTTTGGCGCATAACTGGTCTCAAATTGGTCGGTTCGCCAAGTTTGCTCTTGTTGAAATAGCCCTGGTGCTTTCTATTCTAGTATACCTAAAAACACAAATTGGCTCCGTATATAGTAGTGCTGCATTAACGTTTGCAACTATCTTACTAGGTGCACTAATGGCTCTATTTGGGCAAACGTACCAGACCGGGGCTGATCCGTGGCAGCTGTTTTTTAATTGGGCTTTATTGATGACTCCTTGGGCATTGATTTCTCGATTTACTACCATCTGGCTAGTTTGGTTAGGGCTGCTTAACTTGTCAATTATTTTTTATTGCGATGTACACACTAATCCTTTATCGCTATTGTTTGGCAGTAGCGTTAGTGTGTTGTGGTCATTATTTGCCTTTAATTCACTTAGCCTAGCTGCTTGGGACAAGTTGAGCCAATCATGGCTGTGGATGCAAAAGCAATGGGGGATAAGAATTATTGCTTTGGGTGTGGGAATTTCAATAACTAGTTTGGCATTAATTGCTATTTTGGACAATAGCGTTACTGATACCTTAGCTCTGCCTGTATGGCTTTTGTTTTTAGTGACATTTTATTTGTTTTATCGAAAATTGCGGGTAGATCTATTTATGCTTGCTGGAGGTTGCCTTTCTGGAATTGTAGTAATTGTTACCTTACTTGCTAAAGAAATGTTGCACGAAAGTGAGCCAGCTGCATATTTTTTGCTATCAGTTATAGTGATAGCTTTAGGCGTTGGCGCTGCATTTTGGCTGAAGAAAGTACAAGCGGAGGCTCAAATATGCCAACTATAAAGAATGCGTTATGGGCTAAGCTGAAAGAGGCTGATTTAGTTCAAGGAGAGACGCCAAAAACTGATCCAGTGAATTCGCCTTGGTATATTAAAATGTTACTGGCAATATCAGGCTGGCTAGGAGCTATTTTTTTATTGGGCTTCTTCTTTAGTGCGTTTTCCTCATTACTTGAAAAGCCTATCGCATCATTTTTTATCAGTTTACCTCTGCTATTAATCGCATATAGCTTACTAAGAGCACCTAATAATGAGTTTTATGAACATTTGGCTTTGGCTATAAGTCTTTCAGGGCAAGCGTTGCTTGTAAGGTCGGTAATCGAATGGGAATCTTCAGCGCTTATCTGGCTCACTGTGGCGGTGTCACAAGTTTTACTCGCTTATCTCATGCCAAGCTTTTTGCACCGTGTATTTTCAACCTTGTTTGCTGCGCTGTCATTTGCCGCCAGCTTAGCCATTATTGGGGCACCTCATTTACTTGGTAGTTTTTTAATATTTCCGCTAGCCTGGCTCTGTTTGAATGAATTTAGCTTTGCTAACCAATACAAAAGAAATAAAGGGCTAATGTATGGCCTGGTAATCGCTATGTTGCTACTAAAATGTAGTGATGTTTTTGGGGCTGACTTCGAAAAATTATTGTTATCGACAAGTGAAACATTAATACAAATACCAAGCTGGGCTTCTTATATCATTTATCTTTCAGCGCTTGTTTTTACTTCCTGGCAACTGTTGTCTGCCAATCATGTCGAGATTAACACTAAGTTTTCTAAGATGGTGTTGTTGTTTACTTTTATCCTCGGGTTAGCCACATTTAAGGCTGCTGGAATAGGAGTGGGCTTAGTGGTTTTAGTACTAGGTTTTGCTCATAGTAACCCTACATTGCTTGGGCTTGGGGTAATGTCACTGTTAGTTTATAGCTCTACCTATTACTACTTAATGGAAGAGACACTATTGTTCAAATCGGGAGTTTTGCTGGTAGTTGCCGCACTTATGTTAGTTAGCCGTGTGTTGTTCGATAAAATTATGCCAGCACTTAAGGATAAGTAAGATGCAAAAAACAATCGCAATAGCGACACTGATCATCGCGCTATTAGTTGTAAATTGGTCAATTTATAAAAAAGAAAATCTATTAGAAAATGGCGAGGTTGTCTTTCTTAAATTAGCTCCTGTTGACCCGCGTTCTCTAATGCAAGGTGACTATATGGCGCTTCGCTTTGCCGTGGCTAATCAGATCCGAACCAGTCTAAAAGAGCAGGGGCTGATGGATTCAACTGAATTTAACCATGAGTCAATTGATGGTTTGGTCTACGTGCAACTTGATGAGAGAAGTGTGGCGTCATTTGTCGGCATTGTCGCAGAAGGTATAACTAAAGAAGCGATAGCTAATAAAAGTACAGCCCTACAGTTTCGATTACGAAAAGGTCGGGTGAAATTCGCTACTAACGCATATTTCTTTGAAGAAGGCAGCGGGAAAAAATTAGCAACAGCTACATACGGTAAGTTTCGTGTTAATGATGATGGGGAGCTTTTACTTGTTGCTCTGCATGATAAAAATTTAAAAGAACTAGGTTGATAAAAGTTACTTGATGTCCCTTTAGGCTAGGCGTCACTGGCTTCTTTAAAATAACGTCTGGCATGTGCCCAATAACATAAATTCGTTAAATCTTTAGTTTTGGCAACGCTATCGTAAACAACTTAACCGTCTGTCATTAACGTGCCGGGCTGTAGTGAAACAACACCATACGATGGTGCGGCGTATTATTCGTCATTATCCATAAGCGACTTCATTGCTCGCTCTGTACGGATATTCTCGATATTAATATATCAATTAAGTTCGTGTCACTGATTTTTACAGTTCTGAATAGTTTTGCCTTAGTTTTTTTAGCGGTAGTTGTTTAGTGCTTCAGCCTTCCTCAAGTTAATTACTCTTACACCAATAACAACGATAAATATTTAGACCCAAACTACCTCAAGATGCGAATCTCAGTCGTCCCTAAAAGGCTAGTTTAGAAACGTTTTATGTTGCGTTATTGATTTCGACAAGGACGCTACATGGATGGTGTTATTAGAGAAGTGCAGGAGCACATTCTCCAGAATAACCATTATCTTTAATCAATGCCTTGCCTAAAGATGTTTCTAGTTCTAGCTGAATCCTGCACCTTGAAGTGGCTTGGGTATATATTGTTAGCAGTTCAATGATGTTTCTAATTGTTTATTTGATCATATGATCAAATAAACATCGTATATAAAGCATGCTATGCAGGTATTCACTGCTAAATCATCATTTTTTATAACATAAAAAACCTTATATTTGATCATATGGTTAAATTATTAGTGTGTAGATTAAAATAATATATAAAAAAGGTTAAAATATAAATAAATAAAATATAAACAATTGATAATTAATGGTTATTTTTTATTGGTCTGTTAATTGCTCTAATTAAAAAAAGTGAAAACAAAATAAGAAAATAGGAGGCATGACATATGGTGACAAATAGCAATGTGAGGTCAGGTGAACCTACCGAACAAACACACTTTGTTCATGTAACCGGTGTTTTAAAAAATAAGTTTGTTGAATTTGATTACTCAATTGGTACGCCGACCTTGTATGTGGAACTTGTTTTACCTTTTAAGCAATTCCGTCAATTTTGTATTAAACATGATGTTAAAGAATTAACAATAGAGCAACAACATCAAGTCGAGCTTGATAAATTAAAATGGCGTCATGGCCAACTAGATTAGTAAGTTTAAGTAAATATTAATGGGGACTAAGTTTTATGTCAGTACATATATCCACCAAAGAAATAAAAACAAAACGTACCAACTATGGATATGTTGGTCGACGAATAGGGCACGATAAACCTGCGTCTCGTTATCAAGAAGCCGTTTATGATCTTCAACCAACGACTAATTTTCATTACCCTCCTACATGGGCAAAAGGAAAAGAACTCTATGATGTGAGAAACACATCAATCGTTATGGAAGATTGGTACAGTTTTACCGACCCACGTCAGTACCATTATAGTGCTTATGTTATGGCTCGTGCTAAACAGCAAGAAAGTATGGATAACAATTTCAAGATGGCAGAAAAGCATAACATGCTTTTATCTATTCCAGATGAGTTAAAAGAGTCTATAAAAAAAATACTAACACCACTTCGTCATGTTGAATATGGCGCAAATATGAATAATCAAGATATATGTGATCGTGGTTATGGTTCAATTATTACGTCTCTTGCTTCTTTGCATGGCTTTGATCGAATAGGTATTTCTCAATACATTTCTAAAATTATTTTACTCATTGATGAAAACGAATCAGTAGGGCTTGAACAAGGCCGAATTGATTGGTTAGACGCATCTATGTGGCAACCTCTTCGTCATGCAATGGAAGATATTTTTGTGCTTGATGACTGGTTTGAAATTATGGTGGCTCAAAATATTGTCATGGATGGTCTTATTTATCCATTAATTTTGATCAATATATTCAAGAGGTAAGTAGTAAAGGTGGTAATACTTTAATCTTGTTAACGCAATTTATGAGTGACTGGTATGCAGAAACAATTCGCTGGACAAATCAATTGATTAAAGTCGTTGCGAAAGAAAGTGATGCAAATAATGAGTTACTTTCTTCTTGGGTAATAAAATGGACTGAACGTTTAAATAAAGCGGTCTTGCCGATTGCTCAAGCAGCTTTTACTGACGGTGGTGAAGATAAATTAGAAGAAGCCAAAAGTGAATTACTTGCGCGGTTAGTGAAACAAGGTCTAAAAATTTAGGGGATTAGCATGTCAGAAAGCAAAGTATTTATTATTTTACAGCGTAACGAGGATGCTCGTCCATTTGTTGAAGCATTTGAACAAGAAAATCCTGAAGCAGTATTTAAATATGACCAACCTGGAATGATTCGTATTGAAAATATAGGTGAATTAAAAATAACAGAAGAAGTGGTATCTGAACTAGCGGGTCGTGATGTTGATTTGCAAGAATTACATTTAGTCTTAGTGTCTTTATCTGGCTGTGTTGATGAAGATGACGATTATTTTAAAGTGTCATGGAATTAATTGGGGAAAATTATAATGGCTAAAAAATTAAATATGCGTAAACGCTATGAGTTATTAACGCGTGGTTTAGGTTGGGAACCCACTTATCAACCCAAAGAAAAAGTTTTTCCTCAAGAATCATATGAAGGAATAAAAATTGTTGATTGGGACAAATGGGAAGACCCTTTTCGTTTAACGGCTGAAGCTTACTGGAAATATCAAGCAGAAAAAGATAAGAAACTTTATGCCATTATTGATAGCTTTGCACAAAACAATGGTCACCTAAATTTAACTAATGCAAGTTATATCAATGCCCTTAAAATTTTTATTCAAGGCGTTTCTCCTTTAGAGTATGGCGCTCATCGTGGTTTTGCTAATTTAGCGCGACAATTTAGTGGCGAAGGCGCTCAAATTGCTTGTCAAATGCAATCAATTGATGAATTACGGCATGTACAAACTCAAATACATACTTTGAGTCATTACAATAAGCATTTCACCGGCTTACATGACCCTTTTCATATGCATGATCGAGTTTGGTATTTATCGGTACCAAAATCCTATTTTGATGATGCTAGATCAGCGGGGCCATTTGAATTTATGACCTCTATCTCTTTTGCTTTTGAATATATTTTAACCAATTTACTCTTTGTACCATTTATGTCGGGTGCCGCCCACAATGGTGATATGGCAACAGTTACTTTTGGATTTTCGGCGCAATCTGATGAATCGCGCCATATGACCTTAGGGCTTGAAATTATAAAATTCATTGTTGAGCAGCATGAAGATAATCTTGAAATTGTGCAAGGTTGGATTGATAAGCATTTTTGGCGTGCCTATCGTGTTCTTGGTTTAGTGTCTGCAATGCAAGACTACATGTTGCCTGATAGTCCTATGTCTTGGAAAGAAGCGTGGGATATTTATTTTGTCGATAACTGTGGTGCATTGTTTAAAGATTTAGGCCGTTATGGTTTACGTATGCCTAAATTTCATGAACAAGCCACTGCTGAAGCGGAACATTTAAGTCATCAAATTTACTTTACATTATATCAATTTTCACATGCGGCAGCATTTCAAACAGAGATCCCAAGTAAAGAAAAAATGGATTGGTTATCTGAAAAATATCCTAACACTTTTGATAAATACTACCGACCACGTTGGGAAATGTATGCCGAGATGGAAAAGCAAGGCAAACGTTATTTTAATGCCGGTTTACCTCAGTTGTGCCAAGTGTGCCAAGTACCAATGTGTTTCACTGAAATTTCAAAAGGAAAACCTCTCGATCTTTCTTATCGTTTAAGTGAATACAATGGTGACAAATTTCATACCTGTACCGATGCCTGTAAAGCTATATTTGACCACGAACCTGAAAAATATTCGCATGCATGGTTACCTGTACATCAAATATTCCAAGGTAATTGTGGTGGTGAAGAAATATCAGATGTTCTGAAATTTTATCATTTTAATCCAGAAGATTCCGGCGAATATAAAGGCTCTGCGGATGATATTTCTTGGCGCGCAGCCCATGGTGAAAATAATGACATTGAAGAAAGTGCATAGGAGATAAAAAGATGACAATAAAAACAAATTATGGTGCTTATCCCTTAGGTAATAAAGATGCAGTAGAAAACTTTAATGGGAATCAGTTGGTTTATTTTGCATGGGATGACCATTTGGGATTAGGTACAGCATTTGCTTTTCCTTTTCCTCCTGAAATGCCTTTTGCGGCACTGAAAGGTGAAGTGTTGCCAAATGTTTGTGGTGCACATCCTGATTTTGAAAAAATCGTTTGGTCAACCGCTACTTGGATATTAGACGGAGAAAACTTTATCCCTGACGAGAGTAAAAACTTAATTGAAAATGGTATCGGCCATAAGTCATTACTACGTTTAAAAACGCCAGGTTTAACTGGTTATAAAGGTAGTGGTAGTTAACCCCTTGGTATAAGAACAAATGAAGTGGTTTTAATGTTAAAGCTACTTCAATTATTCAACAATGAAGAGTAAATATTATGTCTTATCAAGTGTTAATTGAGCCTCTTGGCGAATCCATTGAGGTTGAAGAAGGCCAAACTATTTTAGATGCAGCATTAAGAGCTGGCATCTACTTACCTCACGCATGTGGTCATGGTTTATGTGGCACTTGCAAAGTAGATATTTTAGATGGTGATATAGAACATGGCGATGCATCTCCTTTTGCTTTAATGGATATGGAAAAAGATGAAGGTAAATGTCTTAGTTGCTGTGCTATACCAACAAGTGATTTAGAAATAGAAGCTGATATAGAAGAAGATGAAGATGCGCATAATCATCCAGTAATGGATTATGTCGGGGTTGTGACAAAAATAGAAACATTGACACCCCGCATAAAATCAATATTTATAGCACTGCAAGAGAATATGGAGTTTCAAGCAGGGCATTATATTAATTTACATCTCCCCGAAGTCGATGAATACCCTAGAGCATTTTCAATTTCAAATTCTCCTTCAGATAAAAATCAAATTGAATTAAATATTAGTTTGGTGCAAAACGGTAAAGGGACTAAATGGATACACGAAGAATTGAGAGTAGGTGATGAACTTAAGTTTAGTGGTCCTTATGGTCGATTTTTTGTTAGAGAGTCAGCACCAGAACCCATGATATTTCTTGCTGGTGGCTCAGGGTTGTCAAGCCCTAAATCCATGATAATGGACTTGTTTGAAAGAGGTGAAAAACGTGATATTACCTTGATTTACGGAGCGCGTAATCAAGATGAACTTTACTACCATGAATTATTTACTGAAATGTCCGTAGAGCACAGCAATTTTACCTATGTCCCCGCATTATCTGATGAGCCAGAGTCGTCTGGTTGGCAAGGGGCTAGAGGCTTTGTTCATCTGGCAGCGAAAGAACATTTTAATGGCAAATTTTCTGGCCACAAAGCATATATGTGTGGCCCTCCGCCAATGGTTGATGCGTGTATTACAACGTTAATGCAAGGACGGTTATTTGAACGAGATATGTTTATGGAAAATTTTTACACCAAAGGTAGCCAAGAAGCCGTCAGTAAAAGCCCATTATTTAAGTCAATTTAACGAGAAGGATATTTTGATGACAAGTAATCCAGAAATAGGTAAATCAATAAAAGCTAATGGAATTAAGACTAATTACCATGATGTTGGCAAAGGTGATGCGGTATTACTTATTCATGGCTCTGGCCCAGGCGTTAGTGCATGGGCAAATTGGAGATTAAATATTCCTGAATTAGCTAAAAATCATAGGGTAATAGCGCCTGATATGGTTGGTTTTGGTTACACTGAACGACCAACTGATAACCACTATTCAATGGATGATTGGGTAGAGCAAGTTATTGGTTTATTGGATGCCTTGAATATAGATAAAGCTGCTGTTGTAGGTAATTCTTTTGGTGGTGGTTTAGCGTTAGCGATAGCCATTCGCTATCCAGAACGAGTAAATAAGCTTGTATTAATGGGGAGTGTAGGGGTTTCTTTTGATTTAACTGAGGGCTTAGATAAAGTTTGGGGATACCAACCGTCTATCGCTAACATGAAACAGCTATTAGATATATTCGCCTATAACCGTGCACTGGTTTCCGATGAATTAGCTGAATTGCGTTATAAAGCAAGTATACAAGAAGGTTTTCAAGAATCTTTTTCAAGTATGTTTCCTGCGCCTAGGCAACGTTGGATTGAAGCAATGCAAAGTACTTCTGAAGACATTCAACATATTGAACATAAAACCTTAATCATACACGGTCGAGATGACAAGGTTATTCCATTAGATAATGCTTATAAACTTATTGAACTAATTAAACACGCTCAATTACATGTATATAGCGAGTGTGGTCATTGGATCCAAATTGAAAAAATGGCAGAGTTTAATCAACTAGTGAGTAATTTTTTACAAAAGTCATTAGCAGATAATTATGACAATTGAACAGACACCAAAAAAACGCAATATCATTATTCTTGATACGAATGAAACCTTTAAGTGTTCAGAGAATGACCATTTACTTGTAGGAATGAGATCATTAGAGAAAAAAGGTATCCCTTCGGGATGCCACGGTGGTGGCTGTGGTGTTTGTAAAGTAAAAATACATTCAGAAAAAAATAGCTATAAAACCTTATTTATGAGTAGAACTCATGTTTCAAAAGAAGAAGAAGATAACGGTGTTTGTCTTGCTTGTAGAGTATTTCCACTCGGAGATATTGAATTAAATGTCGTTGGTAAAATAAAAAGAAAATTCATTAATGGCAGTAAAAACTTTGTGCTTAATTATTGAAAAATGAGGCACTTTTAGAATTTTAATTGAGGAGAGTATTATGGGTGTAATGAAAATTGGCCACGTCAATTTACGTGTTTTAGATATGGCGGCGGCAAGAAATCATTATGAGAATATTATAGGACTTATTGTTACTGATGAAGATAAAGAAGGTAATCTTTATTTTAAAGGCTGGGACGAATGGGATAAATATTCAATTATATTAAGTCCTTCAGATCATGCCGGTATGGATCACGTTGCTTATAAAGTTGAAACCGATGCTGATCTTGATACCTATACCAAGAGTATTGAAGCTTATGGTATTACCGTAGAACAACTCGCGGCAGGTGTTTTAATTGATTGTGGAAGAGCGATACGCTTTCAATTACCTAGCGGACATACTATGTGTTTATTCGCAGAAAAAGTTTTTGTCGGTAAAAGTACGGGTGATATAAATCCAGCGCCATGGCCACTTGATGTAAAAGGTGTTGGTGCTCATTGGTTAGATCATTGTTTACTTGTCTGTCCATTAGATCTTGACAACCAGATTAATACTATTGCCGACAATGTTAGCTTTTTATCAAAATGTTTAGGTTTTAGGTTAACAGAACAAGCTTTGGTTGGCCCTGATGCAGATATTCAAGTTGTTGCTTTTTTAACGGTTACTAACACACCACATGATATTGCTTTTGTTCCAGGCCCTACAGCCGGATTCCATCATGCATCATTCTTCTTACCTAATTGGGGCGATATTTTAAGATCAGCAGATATTATGGCGATGAATAAAGTTAAGATAGATGTTACGCCTACTCGCCACGGTATCACTCGTGGTGAAACTATTTACTTCTTTGACCCTTCAGGAAATCGCAATGAAACATTTGCTGGATTAGGTTATTTAGCGACACCAGATATGCCAGTAATTACTTGGACAGAAGATGAAGTTCCACGCGGTATTTTTTATCATTCAGGTGAGCTAAACGCTGCTTTTACAGAAGTATATACTTAAATAAAAGGTATTGATAATGATTAAAATATCAGAAACTAGCCATACAATTCATTGGCAAGCCGCCAACACTGCAGTGTTAGCGGCTGTTGAAAAAGCGGAACAATTAGGAATAGCCATAAATGTTGCTATTGTTGATTCTGGAGGAAATCTTGCTGCTTTTTTAAGAATGCCGAATGCATTTTTACACTCTATTGATATAGCAAAAGATAAAGCATACACCTCAGCAGGATTTAGATTTCCTACAAGCGCTTGGCAAGATATTTTTTCAAGTGAAGCTATGTTAGCCAAAGGCATGCCACCTAGAGATCGATTAGTCGTTTTTGGCGGAGGAATTCCGATAGAAATAAAAGGCATGAATCTTGGCGGAATTGGTGTGTCAGGGGGATCAGAAAAGGAAGATATAATCTGTGCTGAAGCAGGATTGTTAGCGTTAACGCTCAAATAAATCACAATAAAAGGTTAAGTTTTTGATATTCTTAACCTTGATTTATCATTAGTTTTTATGTAGTTCAATGTTTAGAGTATTGGTTGTTATTAGGGTGCTCGATTGCAAAATGCAAATCATAAGGTTGTGTATATTGCACGCGGCGAACATCTTGATGTTTTAACTTCATCAGGTTTAACATTAACTCATCCAGATTTTACATTTTAAGATTATGTTACCGCATGCTCATTATCAATAAAGGATGTTGATGAAATGTATAAATTGAGTAGAACATTTGAACCAATAAAAACGTCTATGCTTGTTGATTATGAAAAAGGACGAGCCTTAGAATTAGACGAAATTTGTGGGGCCGTTTTAAAAAGAAGTAAGATGATAAATGTTGCTGTGCCATACACGGAAGTTGTTCATGCGTTACTTGAACATGAACTTAAAAAAAGAGTGATTTGATGTGAGAACAAACAAAACAGTGTGTTATTTACGGGAGTATTGAGTAAGTGACTAATGTTTTTTCTGATGAAATATCTGTCTATAACAAGTTGATTAACTGTGTTGCAGGTGTTTTTATTTTACTAATGATACTCATCTCAATAGGTAATTTGTTTAACGATACCCTGGCTGGTTATATTCCTGAGATTTTTGCTTGGGGGGCTGCTTTTCTACTCCTGTCACGCTTATCATTATTAATGGCCGTTCAATCATCAATATTAATAGTTTTAAGTCTTGCTTGCTTGTTTATTGCTTATCAGCGACAAGCTGATTTTGATTTGATCGCAGTACTGTATTCGAATATTAGTTTTATTACCTTGTTAGCGAGTATCAGTTTTTTAAAGTTAATAGCGTCACCTAATGACACTAGCATTAATGTAAAATATCATGGTAAAAAAGCGTTGATTTCAACAATTATTGGTGCTCATTTGTTTTCTGCAGTCATTAACTTATCGGCGATATTTTTAGTGGCCGAACGGTTAAAAACTTCCCGTGCTATTTCTCAAACTTTACTTATGCTGTTAACCCGAGCTTTTTCTTCTGCGGCCTTTTGGTCGCCATTTTTTGCCGCAATGGGAATTGCATTAATCTACTCACCAGAGGCATCATTAATGGTATTAATGCTGCAAGGTATGCCACTAGCCATTGTGGCATTGGGATTTACTTATTGGGAAATAAATAGTAATAACTCAGAAGAAGTTAAGCTATTTATTGGTTATCCGTTAAATATTAAAGCACTTTTTGTACCTGCAGTTTTGGTGATGGGTGTTTTAAGCTTGCATCATTTAAAGCCAACATTACCCATAGTATTAATAGTCGCGGCGCTTTCAATATTATTGACGGTTATATTGTGTTTTATTAAGTACCCGGCAAAAAATGCGGTGACTAAATTATATAAACACACGACTCAAGCACTGCCTAATATGTCATCCGAGTTAATCTTATTTTTATCGGCAGGTTTGTTGTCTTTTAGTGTAAATACACTTTTACCAACGTTTGACAGTAGCTTACCCGTTAACGAATTTACTTATTTTTTTGCGGTCGGACTTTTATTTTTGATGATAATACTTTCAATTTTTGGCGTCCATCCTGTTGTTAGTATCTCTATTGTCGGTGTATGGATTACCCCGTTAAATGCGGACCCAAATGCCTTAGGACTCGTTTTTTTATGTGCTTGGGGAATCGGTATGATAATTAGCCCTTTGTCGGGTATGAATGTAACGCTTGCTAACCATTACGCATTAACTTACCAGCAGATTGTAAAATGGCATGCAAAATACGCTTTACTGATGTTTATAGCGAGTAGCTTATTGCTGTTATTAGTAATGAAAGGGCAATGGTAAATATTAAAAAAAGATGACATTCGAGGAAATCTCAATTTAAACAAAAAAGCATAATAAAAGGCGAAAGAAAATGTTAAAAAGAATCAGTGTACTTGATCAATCACCTATCCATGATGGTAAAGGTGAATCGTCAGGTTTACATGACACGTTAGCCTTAGCTAAAGTATGTGATCAAGCAGGGTATCACCGTTATTGGTGTGCAGAGCATCATGCGACTCCAGGATATGCATCACCTTGCCCTGAAATGATGGCGGCACATGTTGCTTGTCACACTGAGCATATTAAAGCAGGCACTGGCGGGATCATGTTAACACATTATAGTCCTTTTAAAGTGGCTGAAACCTTTAGAGTACTTGAGGCATTACATCCCGGTCGTATAGATTTAGGTATTGGTCGAGCGCCTGGAGGAAATGGGTATGCTCATGCGGCGTTAGCAGCACCGAGACAACCTCTTTCAGCTGAATATTACCCAGAGCAAAGCGCAGAGTTAGTCGCGTACTTAAGAGGAACATTACCGGCTAAACATCCTTTTAAAAAGGTTAATATTGAACCTAACAATGCAGGATGCCCTGATATTTGGATGTTAGGCTCTTCCGGTGGTAGTTCGGTATTGGCGGGGCAACTCGGCACAGGATTTGCCTTAGCACTATTTATTGGGACCCATGAACGAAATTCAGCCATTATTAGTGGGTATAAGCGTGCTTTTGTGCCTTCTGAATCGATGAACAAACCAGAGGCATTAATTGCTGTTGCAGCCATTACTGCCGATACAGCAGAGGAGGCTAAGTTTATTGCGGCCAGTCATGTCTATTGGAAGGTACAAGCATTTAGGCATGGAGTAAGAGAGCCACTGCATCCGCCTGAAAAAGCATTAGCGCTCAAAAAGCAATTATCATTAGCTGATCAAGCTTACTTCGATGAAACAATGAATACATATTTACTCGGTAACGCAGATGATTGTGTTACTCAAATGAATGAATTAGCAGATGATTTTGGCGTAGAGGAAGTGATGATTGTTAATGTTACTTATGGCTTTGAGCCACGTCAACGTACTTATATGGAATTAGCAGATAGTTTTAACCGTACTAAACGTTGATAGAAAACACGCTAATAAGAGGGAACTCTTTAAGTTTTATCATAAAAATAATAAATTATAGAAGGTACTATGAAATATATATTATTGAGTTTACTTATTTTATCTTTAACTAGTCATGGTCAAGAATATCCTGCTGTCGGAACAGTGTTAACCAAAGACAATGTTGCACACTATAGCAATTTTATTGATGAGCCATTAAGTCAATTGATAAAGCAAGGTTATGTCACCATCACCGTGGGAGAAACATTTACCGTTCCCATGAATGAAAATTTTGCTATTCAAACAAAAAAATATCAAAACACGGCAACTATTAATCATGAAAATGGTAATTTATTAAATTATAAAGGTGGCTTGCCCTTTAGTAATTCTATATTGATAAATGACGAGCAGGCCGGGCTTAAAATTGCTTGGAATATGCGATATGCCTATGGTGGTGATTCATCTATTGTTGATCCCTTTATATGGGACTATCGCAATATGAAAAACGATAAAATAGAAAGAACGATCTCATTTGTGGGTAAAACGTTACGCTATAAACATAGAGTGTCATCTTTATCAGAGACAAATTTACCTGATAATAAAGCCGGAATTTTTAGTGCCATATATTTATTAGCGAAGAAACCTTATGATTTTAAAAACACACAATTGTTAGTACATCGTTTAGAAGATGATTCCGCCAGAGAACGTACTTGGTTGTACTTGTCTGTACAGCGAAGAGTTAGACGATTACCGTCAGGGCAATCAACTGATGCCTTTTTAGGTAGTGATATTATGATTGAAGATTTTTTGGGCTATAACGGTCGCATAATGGATATGAAATGGAAATTGTTAACTCGCGAAGAGATATTAGTACCCTTTTTTAAACACAATCAGTTGACTGCTGATAGGCAAGGCTCAAATGAGTATGATTTTGGTCAATTTCATGGCAGGGGGAATTGTTTCCCTAATGTTCCATGGCAGGTGAGAAAAGTTTATAAACTTGAAGCTATTCCTAAATGGGCTCAACATCCATTATCTAAAAGAATATTTTATGTAGATGCGGAAACATTTACCCCTGTTTTAGGGCGTTTCTATGACAGATCTGGAGATATTTGGCGTATGGCAATAGGTGGGTTTTCGCACCCTGATTACCATCTAAGTGAAAATAAAGGCACAGGAGTTATGATCCCTTCCTTAATAAGTATGATTGATGTACAAGCACAACATTGCACAACATTGAAAATGAAAACAAGTATAAACTCAGCCAATGTAACAAGAAAAAATTTTACTGTGCAGTATCTTAGAACAAAAGGAAAATAACCAGATTAAACCTTTGATTGATAGTACTTCATCGCATTATCAATCAATGTGTTTGGGTTTTTTGTTTGTTTTTTGTTCGCTTAAGTTAAAGCCACTCATCTTTTTCAAAGTTTAAGACAACCTCTTCAGTTTTTCTAATGTGATTCTCATTTGCCTGACAAACAGCTTTAACATCTTTAGCTAACGCTGCTTCGTATATGTCAGCATGTTCAGCGTGGAGGTTTCGTTTAATATGATTCGCTTCTCTTGCTAAGTTACGATAGCGTTTATGTTGGTCATAAAGGACATTATAAAATTTTAATAAGGTATTAGAATTACATGCAGAGACTAATGAGTCATGGAATATTTTATTATATTTTTCTAAATCTTGGTTATTGTCATCTGCAGATGAATGCTCAATTTTTGATAACCGATGAAAAGCGGCTACTACAGACGACTCCCAGTCATCATTCCCATTTATAATACTAAGCTTAAGCGCTTCATTTTCAATAAGTATTCTAGTATTAGTAACATCAATTAAATCTGATTTAGTCATTTCTACCACACTAAATCCTTGTTGACCTTTTATCGCAACAAATCCATCTGAGCATAAGCGGCTTAAGGCCTCTCTTATTGGAGATGAACCAATATCGTATCGTTTTCTTAATGGTTCAATTTTTAATTTACTGCCAGGTTTCAACACAGCATGAACAATATCATCCCTAATTTTCAAATATACAATGTCAGTCAATGTTTTTGAGATTTTCATTTAAAATTCAACTCGATTTTTGATGCTTAAAATGTTTGTTTTTTACCAATTGGCCTGTAACAAATAATGATAAGTATTATATCAAATTAATTCACATTAAATATACAAAATTAAACTTTTGAGAAATACTCTTTAATTAATATATATGATACAAATAAAGACAAATCAAACAAAAAAACATAAAAATAAAAAATATATATATTTTTATTGTTTATCGATAATTTCGTGCTATAGTCGAAAGTATAATTTTTTGGCAGGGGTGTCATTTGAACTCTAAATATATAGTATTTATTTTAATCATTATGCTAATGATGGGCTGTGAAGCTCCATTACAATTAGATGATGTTTTAATTGAACAACAAGCGACTACACACCGTAGTGATCGACTTCAACAAATCACCAGTAATGGTGACGTTAATGTGGTCGTAGGATCTTTTGGTGTAATACTTACATCGATGAAAGAAGGTGGATGGAAAAGGCAACAAATTGCTTCGCAACCCTCTTTTATAGATGTTACCCATTGTCCAGATAAAAGTTTTGTTGCCCTAACACTAGAAGGTAGCATTTGGACTTCTTTAGATAACGGCCTTACATGGACTGAAGCATCTTTGCAAAGCGAAGAAACGCCTCAGGCACTAACCTGTGCACCCGATGGAAAAATTTGGGTAGTGGGCAGTTTTAGTACTTTTCTATCAAGTAATAATCACGGTAAAACTTGGCAAAGCACTTCTCTAGATGAAGATATGATTTTATCTTATATCAAGTTTTTTGATGATAAAAATGCCATTGTTACCGCTGAATTTGGCCGTTTGCTAGCAACAAATGATGGTGGGGAAACGTGGTTTTCAAAAAATCCGATGCCAAATGAATTCTATCCAATAGCGTCTTTATTTACCAGTGTAAACGAAGGACGTGTTGTTGGGCTAAGTGGCAAGATATTGTTTACCGATAATGGCGGTGAAACATGGCTTGTTGAAAAATCGGGTACTAAGGCACCTTTATATGGATTAAGTAAGGGTCGTAATAAAATTTATGCAACAGGAGCGTTAGGTACCTTTTTAGTCAAAAATTTAGAACAAGAAAATAGTCCTTGGCAAACAATTCGTCAAAATACACGATCTTATCTTCGAGGAGCATTAGCTTTTGATGACCATGTGATCATTGTGGGTGGTAAAGGTTTCCTAGAAAATGCTTCGTTAGTGAATAGTGAGAAAGTAAATGATTAATTTATTGAAAAAATTAAAAGAAATAGATGCTATTGTTTTCTCTTTTCCTAAAATAACAGCAGCTATTATATTAGCAATCACCGTGTTTTTTGCTTTTCAGTTACCTAGCGTCAGAATGGCTTCTGATTTTGCTGATTTGCTACCGCAAGAACATGAGTATATTAAAACTCACAATAAAATCAGTGAAACATTTGGCGGCGCAAATAATATTGTGGTCGCGATTACCGTAAAAGAAGGCACAATTTTTACGAATGAAACACTGAATAAAATTTATAGAGTTACTCAATCAATTGATGCACTTACTGGCATAAATCATAATTTAGTTAGCAGTTTAACCCATCGCAATACCCGTAAAATTTGGTTAAATGAATATGGCACAATGAAATCTGCACCACATTATGATCCCCTTAAAAAAGGTGGTTATAGTGATGAAGAGTTAATTGTTTTTCAAAATGAAGTTGTTGCTAATCCACGTGTTTATGGCTTATTGGTGTCACCCGATCTATCTTCTGCCTTAGTACGCGGTACGCTTAACGAAGGTGAGTTAAATTATGAAGCTATATTTAATGAACTACAAAATATTCGAGCAATAGAACAAACTGCTGGCGTTGATATTTATGCAACAGGCCAACCCGTATTAATTGGCTGGGTAACGAGTTATGTTGAAGAAATTATTCAAATATTTTTATACACAGTATTGGTTCTTATTGTTTTACTATTAAATTATTTTAGACGTTTTTACGGTGTACTTTTACCTGTTGTTGGTATTGTTTTAACCACTGTTTGGGGTTTAGGAATGTTGTCGTTACTCGACTACAACTTAGATCCTTTGATGATGGTAGTACCTTTTTTAATCTCTGCTCGAGCCATGTCTCATGGAATTCAACTGGTTGAACGTTTTTATCAGGAACATCGAATAATTCATGATAAGAAAATTGCCGCAAGAAAGACTTTTGAAGGTTTATTTAGACCAGGTTCGTTAGGGGTTATTTCTGATGCCATAGGCTTACTCCTTATCTCTTTAGGTTCCGTTCCTATTAATGACAAACTGGCTATTTATTCATCTTTATGGGCTGCTAGTGTTATTGTTACAGTGTTAATTTTTATTCCGGTATTACTTGAAATTTTACCTGAAACTGAGCAAAAACCTCATCGACATTCACTTTTACATAAACTATTTAAGAATTTCTCTCAAGTCGCTTGTACAAAAATAGGCGCGAAAATAACCTTATCAACGGTCGTTGTTTTATATGTATTGGCGGCATATTTTAGCTCTTGGGTGCAAGTAGGGCAGTCTGAAGCAGGGTCACCTTTACTGTATCCTGATCATGACTATAACGTATCTTCACAAGCCATTAATAATCTATTTCCAGGCTCAGAAGAACTATACGTTATTGCCCATACAGATAAAAAAGGTGGTTTAAAACATCCTCAAGTCATTAAAGCGTTAGCTGATTTTCAAAATTATATGTTACTTGACCCTGAAATGGGTGGAACGAAAGGATTACCTGATTTGGTTACACAAGTGAACCAAATTATTCATAACACCGACCCCCGTTGGTTAGCCTTTCCTAAAGACAACTTTGAAGCCGGTGGCTTAATGTTCACTTATATGATGTCTAGTCCAATTCCAGGTGCTTTGCTCGAGTTTCTAGATCCGGAAGAGCAAAATGCCAATATGGTCTTCTATTATAAAGATCATAAGGGTGAAACGATTAGACGTGCAATTCAAATGGTCAAAGACTGGTCGAATTCTTCAATCGCACAAATAGAAGGGTTTTCATTGGAATTAGCGGGTGGTGTTATCGGGGTAACAGCAGCAGTAAATGAAGCCGCATATGAAACTAATATTGTCGTAATCCCTTTAGTTTTCATATTAATTTTTGTTTTCGTAACGATTTTTTACTGGTCTGTACATGCGGGCTGGTTGATGTTTGTTGCCATGTCATTTGCGACCACGCTTACTTACGCATATATGGGTATTGTGGGCCTCGGAATTAATGTTAATACCGTACCTATTATTGCTGTGGGTATCGGTGTAGGAATTGATTATTCAATTTATATCATGGACAGGATTCGTCAAGAATATATTACTCATCAAAATTTACAAAAAGCCATTGAAATTGCCATTAGTACTACGGGTGTCGCTATTGGATTTACCGCTTTAGCATTAATTGCGGGTGTTGTTATGTGGGTATTTATTTCTACAATGCGTTTTCAGGCAGATGCAGCTTTATTGCTTATTGTTATGTTGGTACTAAACGCACTGGCGGCAATGTTTTTGGTTCCAGCCTGGATCATGACATACAAACCTAAATTTATTTTAAATGCAGTATCTAAATAAAAACTAGTAAAAAGTTGGATGTAAAAATATAAAAAAATGTTTAACAAAAAAATGAGGGGAAATCTATGAGGTTAAAATTACATTACTGGAATAATATTTCAGTATTAAAAAAATACTCGCATGCCATTGGGGGAGTGTTGTTAGCAACGTCACTTTCTAGTTATGCAAATGATCCCATTGAAATTAGTGGCTTTATTGAAAATGCTACCAGTGTTCGTGAAGATAGAGGTTTGTCTAAGTTTAGAAACACCTTGCAATTAGAGTTTTCTAAAAATTTAAATAATTTTGCTGGATTTTACGATATATCACTGAATGCTACTCTTAGAGGTAGTTATGATGGAGTTTATGATTTAAATGATAAAGAGTTTGGTGCTAAAGCAGGTCGAGCGATTAACATTGAAGATCAAAATGTAGGCTCTGTGCCTCATGGTCAGGGTTTAGGATCTACCAACCCTGACTCTCCATATTTTGGTGCGCCACTTCCACCAGGGCATGTACTTGGTGTAAATACCGCGACTAACCCGAATTCGGGTATGGTTGTTCTAGGTGAATATTTACATAAAACCGCTGGTGGTGTTGCTTTTGGCGTGCCAGTACGCCCATGTGATGTTGATCCAAGAGGCTGTCTTAAAGGCTATATGGATAAAACTGAAAATGAATTAAGATTTTCAGAGTTTAATGATAATTTAGATTTTATTCGTGAATTCTACTTTGATGGTAGCATGGACTTAGACAGTGGCACTCTGTTCAATTTGAAAGTGGGTAAGCAACAAATTGTTTGGGGGCGTACTGATCTATTTCGCGTGTTAGATATTATCAATCCAGTCGACTTTTCACGAAACAATATTTATGACGAACTTGAAGATATACGTATTCCTACTTGGTCTATTGCCGCAGAATGGCAGTATGGAGCGAATGAAACATTTGAAGATATCAATTTTCAGTTAGTTTGGGTCTTTGATGAGTTTAGGCCGAATAATTTAGGTCAAGGTGGAGAGCCAAATGCTATTTTAGATGCCGGTTCATTTTTCAGAGGCTTTAATAACTGTTGGGAAAATGGGTGTACCGTTGCCAACTTTGCTGGTGGTACTACAGCAACAGATTTTGGACCAAATCAAATAGGTATTAGACAAGTAAACATGCCGTCATGGTCACTAGGTAACACTCAATATGGTTTTAAAATTGAGGGCGTCTATCAAGATATTGGTTTCTCTGTTAACGCGTTTAGTTATCTTTCACAATTACCAAGTTTACGTGGTGGCATAGAAGCAACAAATAGTTTTACTGGTGAAAAAGGTATATGGCCATATTTGATTGCTTTCGACATTGAATTTCCTCGCATCAACATGTTTGGTGGCTCACTTGATTTCTATTCAGAGAGTATTGATTCTGCTTTTAGAGTTGAATCATCATATTCAACGGGCGAAGAGTTTGCCAATACCTTAAAAACACGCTTATATTCAGAATCTGATGTGTTTCGTTGGGTGTTAGGTGCTGATAAAAACGTTTTCGTTCGTTCAATTAATGCTAATAAAGCCTTTCTATTATCTTTTCAAACTTTTGGTCAACACTTGCTTGATCATGAGTTAGAAGAAGGTCCATTAGGTATTGTAGGTATGCCTGACTGGAAAGATAATTACATTTCAACTTTCTTATTAAAAGGTTGGTGGATGAACGATAGTTTCAGTCCACAAATTTTAACCGCGTATGACTGGCGTGCTAAGTCTGGTGTTGTTGCCCCTTCAATTGATTATATTACCGGTAATTTTCGCTTTACTGTAACCGCTAATATTAAGTTTGGTGATGGCGCTCAAGAATTTAGTGATTGTCGTACTTGTAACCCGTTTAGCCCATTTACTGCAACACCTTTACACGAAGATAATGATGGTAATGGCCTTCCTGATTCATATGATGTTGGTTTAAGTGGTTTTGAACCTTTAGGACGTTTCCGTGCAGGACCCATAGGAATGGCTAATAAAGAAAGTGAATTACAAGTTTCACTTCGTTACAGTTTTTAATTAATAGGAAATAATTATGAAATTATTTAATAAAATAAAGTGTACCGTTGCGTTGATAGCAATAGCGCTACTAAATACGTCAGTATTCGCGGGAGATGTGGTAGAACAATCATTCTATCCTTATAAAAATGGCTTTCCTGCGGTAGCTAAAATAGTCCCTGGTTTAGTTATTAATAAAGATAATGCGGATATTGCCAAAGATGTTTTAGACCCTGAAATGTTACAGCATGTAAAAGATGGCTGGGTTGAAATTACGGTAGGTAAAAGTACAGATTTCATCTTAAACCAAGGCTATATTGACGCAAGTAAAAATAATATTGGTAAAATTACTTTACCAACAGACAAAGGTAACTTAGAAGGCGGTTATATTGCGGGTAGACCATTTCCGGAAGAGCCTAGTATGGATGATCCTCGTGCGGGTGAAAAATTAGCCTGGAATTTTCAATTTGGTTACAACTGGGGAGATGGTGCAGCAATAGACCCATTCTACTGGCGCTATCGTAATATGAATACAGGTAAGGTTGAGCGTGAATTAAAATTTGATTTTCATTTTTTAAACTGGGCACATCGTGTTAACCACGAACCATTACCTGAAATTACACCAAATCCATCAGAGTTATTTAGATCTATTTATGTGCATGTAAAAGAGCCCTATGATGTTAAAAATACTCAGTTGCTAATTCACCGTTATCAAAATGATTTAAAGCGTGATAATGCATGGTTATATCTTGGTTTTCAACGTCGTGTTCGTCGTTTAGCGACTGGTCAAGTGACTGATTCATTCTTAGGTTCAGATCTTATGATCGAAGACTTTGAAGGATACAACGGTCGAATCTCAGACATGAACTGGAAATATCTTGGTACTAAAACGATGTTATTACCTTTTTATAATCATGATGAACAAGCACTAACCGATGAATTCAAAGAAAAAGATGGCTACAAATTTGTTGATTTTCACGGCAAAGGGGGTTGTTTCCCCAATGTAACTTATCAATTACGTAAAGTGTATATTCTTGAATCATCACCCCTTGATAGTAATCACCCGATTAGTAAGCGTCGTCACTTTGTTGATGCGCAAACCTTTACTTTACCAAGAACCATTATTTACGATAGATCAGGGAAGTACTGGAAATCTTGGATGATTGGTCAAGCGCATCCTGATCATCATTTAGCAATTAATAAAGGCTCAGGTGTTTCCGTTGATGACAGTTTTGGCATGATGGATGTTCAAGCAATGCACTGTACTACCGGTCAATTCAAAGGAATCGTAGATCCTAGTTTGAATAAACCTAAAATGTTCAAAGTACAATATATGCGTACTTCAGGTAAATAATAATAAAATAAGATAAAAAGCTCCGACTTAGGGGTTTTTTAATTTATAAGACTTGATATATTTTATATTAATGCATAAAATATCGATATTAATTAATTTTATCGATATTACCGAGTTGTTAACTTTGTCATATTGCAATAATTAATGCTAAGTGAATATTTAAGGAATATTGATATGTTAGAAATAAAGAATTTCATTAATGGTCAATTTGTTGGCTCTGTTGCAGGGAAAACTTTTGATAATATTAACCCCGCGACTAATGAACGGATTGGTGTTGTATTTGAAGCGGGAAAAGAAGAAGTAGATCAAGCAGTAAAATCAGCTAAAGCTGCACTTAAAGGGCCTTGGGGGAAATTACCCTTAACCGAACGCATGGCCATATTACATAAAGTCGCTGATGGTATTAATGCCCGCTTTGATGAGTTTTTAGAAGCGGAATGTTTAGATACGGGTAAACCAAAATCACTTGCCTCTCATATTGATATACCTCGTGGTGCTGCTAATTTCAAAGTGTTTGCCGACGCATTCAAATCGGTTGCCAATGAGAGTTTTATGCTCGACACTCCCGATGGAGCAGGCGCACTAAATTATTCTGTACGTTCTCCTAAAGGGGTTATTGCCGTCATTAGTCCTTGGAATTTACCTTTGTTATTGATGACCTGGAAAGTAGGTCCTGCATTAGCTTGCGGTAATACCGTTGTCGTTAAACCATCAGAAGAAACCCCCAGAACAACGACCTTACTTGGTGAAGTTATGAATGATGCGGGGGTGCCACCGGGTGTTTTTAATGTTGTTCATGGTTTTGGTCCTAATTCAGCAGGGGAGTTTTTAACCACTCACCCAGATGTTGATGGTATTACTTTTACCGGCGAAACTAAAACGGGCGCGGCAATTGTTAAAGCGTGTGCGGACGAAATTCGTCATGTTTCGTTTGAGTTAGGGGGTAAAAATCCGGCCATAGTTTTTGCCGATTGTGACCTAGATAAAGCGATAGAAGGCACAACACGTTCCGTTTTTGCTAACTGTGGGCAAGTGTGTCTAGCCACAGAAAGAGTTTATGTTGAAAGACCTATTTTTAATGAGTTTGTTGCACGTCTTAAGGCCTCAGCTGAAAAAATCAAGCTAGGTTATTGGGATGATGAAAAATCAAATATGGGTCCGCTAATTAGCCAAAAGCATAAAGAAAAAGTACTAAGTTATTATCAAAAAGCTAAAGATGAAGGGGCAACAATTATAACGGGTGGCGGTGAACCGAACATGTCTTCAGCACTTGAACAAGGTGCATGGGTTGAACCGACGATATGGACAGGTTTACCTGAAAGCGCAACAGTAGTACAAGAAGAGATTTTTGGTCCTTGTTGTCATATTCAACCTTTTGATACGGAAGAAGAAGCTATTTCATTGGCCAATGATACCAAATACGGTTTAGCTGCTGCCGTGTGGACTGAAAATAATTCAAAAGCACATCGGGTCTCCGCACAGATTGAGGCTGGCATTGTTTGGGTTAACTCTTGGTTTTTACGTGACTTAAGAACACCATTCGGTGGTGCAAAACATTCAGGTATTGGCCGAGAAGGTGGCGTTCACTCACTTGAATTTTATACTGAATTAAAAAACATCTGCATTAAATTATAAAATAAACGATAGGATATTCAATATGTTAAAACAATCACTAATTCAATCGTATTCAGATGAGTTGTTTAATGCGTTATGTAATCAAACAATGATTGAACCGTTAACAAGTCGTAGCCCTGAAATAACGATTGAAGATGCTTACGCAATTTCTCATGGCTTATTAGAAAAAAGAATTGCGGTAAATAATGAAAAGCTAATAGGTAAAAAAATTGGTGCAACCAGTGCTGTTGTACAAAATATGCTTGGTGTTAATCAACCTGACTTTGGTTATTTAACTGATGCTATGGTTATTGACGAGAGTGAAGTGCTTTCACTTAGCACCAAAATGATACAACCAAAAGCGGAAGGTGAAATTGCTTTTGTGTTAAAGCATGACTTAATCGGGCCGGGTGTTACTGCTAGTGATGTTATTCGAGCAACTGATTTTATCGCACCTTGTTTTGAAATTGTTGATTCTAGAATAAAAGATTGGAACATTAAAATTCAAGACACGGTTGCTGATAATGCATCCTGCGGTTATTTTGTTCTAGGGCAAGATGTGGTTAGCCCACGAAGTCTAGATCTATCAACTTGCGGAATGGTTGTTGAACTAAATGGTCAAATTATCTCTACAGGTGCAGGTGCAGCCGCATTGGGATCTTCGCCTGTTAGTTGTGTGGTATGGCTCGCTAATACCTTAGGCAAGTTTGGTGTTCCCCTCAAGGCCGGTGAAGTTATTTTATCTGGCTCTTTGGTTCCATTACAAGATGTTAAGCCTGGCGATCATATGTCAGTCAATATCGGCGGAATTGGACGTACAAGTATTCGTTTCGATTAGTTTTAACAAACTATTTAAGGTTGATTATTATGAAAATTCGTTGTGCATTAATTGGTTCCGGTAACATTGGTACCGACTTACTTTACAAGCTACTAAGAAGTGATGTTTTAGAGCCTGTATGGATGGTTGGTATAGATGCTGATTCCGATGGTTTAAAAAGAGCGCGTGATTTAGGCGTAAAAACAACACATGAAGGTGTTGATGGATTAATTAAACATATAGAAGAAGATAATATTGAAATTGCATTTGATGCAACATCTGCTTATGTTCATGCTGAAAATTCAAGGAAATTAGTGGCGAAGGGCGTGAAAGTCATTGATTTAACACCTGCTGCCATTGGTCCTTTTTGTGTGCCACCGGTAAATCTTGATGAACACTTAACTCAAGGTGAAGATAACGTAAATATGGTGACATGCGGTGGCCAAGCAACCATTCCAATGGTGTATGCAGTTAGCCGTATTCAAGATGTCAGTTATGGTGAAATTATTGCGACCATATCATCAAAATCTGCCGGTCCAGGGACACGAAAAAATATTGATGAGTTTACCGTAACCACTTCCGGTGCGATTGAAAAAGTGGGCGGTGCTGATAAAGGTAAAGCGATTATTATCTTAAATCCAGCCGAGCCGCCACTGATGATGCGAGACACTGTGCATTGTTTAACTAAAACAGAGCCGGATCAAGAAAAAATTACCGCATCGGTTTTAGCGATGGAAAAAGCAGTACAAGCCTATGTACCTGGCTATCGTATCAAGGAAGGTCCTGTTTTTGATGGCAATCGTGTTTCTATTTACTTAGAAGTAAAAGGGATGGGCGATTATCTACCTGAATATGCAGGGAACTTAGATATTATGACGGCCGCTTCAGCAAAAACGGCTGAGATGTTTGCAAAGCAAATGATAAAAAATAGAACTTAGAGGGCATATATAATGAGTAAAATAATTAAAATTCATGACATGTCATTACGTGATGGTATGCATTCAATAGCACATCAATTCACATTGAAAAACATGGTTGATCTGTCACAAGCTCTTGATAAAGCAAGAGTACCTTTAATTGAAGTGACTCATGGTGATGGTTTATCAGGTGACTCTGTTAATTATGGTTTTGCTTTACATAAAGATGAAGAATATCTTAGTGCTGTTATTCCAAAGTTAAAATATTCTAAGGTATCCGTTTTATTAATTCCGGGTATTGGTACCGTTGACCATCTTAAAATGGTTGAAGATTTAGGTGTAAAAACAGTGCGTGTTGCTACCCATTGTAGTGAAGCCGATGTTTCAGAACAGCATATTGCTTATGCGGCAGGTCGTGGCTTTGACACGGTAGGTTTTTTGATGATGGCACATATGTTAAGTGCTAAAGAAATCGTAGAACAAGCAAAGAAAATGGCTGGATATGGGGCAAATTGTTTATATGTTACCGATTCATCAGGCCACATGTTACCTGAAGAAGTATCAGCTAAAATTGGCTTAATGCGAGAAGCATTTCCAAATCATGAAATTGGCTTTCATGGCCATCATAATTTAGGCATGGCGGTTGCTAATTCTCTTGCTGCCGTTGAAGCAGGTGCCGATCGTATTGATGGCTCTATTGCCGGTTTTGGTGCAGGTGCAGGTAATACTCCATTAGAAGTGTTTGCTGCCGTGTGTGATTTAAAAGGTATTAACTTAGATGTAGATCTAAGTGCATTAATGGATGCCGCAGAAGATGTTGCCACCCCTATTATGGGCGATAAATTACCCAGAGTAAGTCGAGGGGCATTAACTTTGGGCTATGCCGGTGTTTATTCTTCTTTTCTTCTTCATGCTATTCGTGCTGAGAAAAAACATGGCGTACCGGCTCGTGAAATATTATTAGAGCTTGGTCGTCGTAAAACGGTAGGTGGTCAAGAAGATATGATTGAAGATGTTGCACTAGAATTATTAAGAGCTGGAGGATAAGTATGAGTACTTTATCACGTTCAACCGTTGCTGAGTTAGCTGAGCATTTAGAAAATGCAGAGTTGCAAGCCTATGATGTTGAAAAAATAACGAATAAATATCCTGATATGGATTGGGATGATGCCTATGACATTCAATGGGAAATTCGCTCAAGAAAAGAAAAACGAGGAACTAAGATAGCCGGACTGAAAATGGGATTAACGTCGTATGCAAAAATGAGCCAAATGGGGGTTGATACACCAATTTATGCTTTTTTAGCTGATTATTTTAGTGTTCCTGATGGCGGCTCTATCCAAACTGATGAGTTAATTCATCCTAAAATTGAAGCTGAAATTGCCATTGTTACCAATAAAGAACTTACTGGTCCTGGTTGTACTATTGCGCATGTTCTAGCGGCAACTGAATATGTGATGCCAGCGGTTGAAGTGATTGATTCTCGTTATGAAAACTTTCACTTTGATTTAAAAAGTGTTATTGCTGACAATGCATCATCTTCTCGTTTTGTTACCGGTGGTAATCCTAAGCGTGTTGAAGATGTTGATATGAAAACACTCGGTGTGGTCATGGAAATTAACGGTGTTGTGGTTGCGACCGGTGCTGGTGCTGCGGTTTTAGGTAACCCCGCAGCAAGCGTTGCTATGTTAGCTAACATGTTGGCTGAACGAGGAGAGTCAATTCCAGCGGGCACTTTTATCATGACGGGTGGTATTACCGCAGCGGTTGCGGTGAAAGCTGGAGATAGTGTTTGTGTTAGATATCAAGATATTGGCTCTGTGAGTATGACGTTTAAATAGGAGTATAAAATGCCATTAATTCAAGTTACTATCATTGAAGGTAGAACATTAGAACAAAAAAATTCTTTTTTTGAAAAAGTTACGGCAGTAGCAGTTGAAACTTTAAATGTTAAAGAGGCTCAAGTACGTGTTGTTATCAATGAAGTACCCGCAACACACTGGGCAATTGGCGGAGTTAGTAAAGCAAATATTGATGCCAACAAATAAAGTTTCGATATAAAATTTAATGAGATTTCATGATATTTGATGAAGAAAATTTAGAATCATTGCTATTAAATAAAGATTTAAAAGCAATGATTAAATTTGATAACGAAACGGGCATTATTTGGTTGGGACAACAACGTATGTTGTTATTACATACAACCGCCTTTGGGGTTTTACGATCGGAGCTGATAAATTCATTTGGTAATAAATACGCTAAGAGTTTATTGATGAAGATGGGGTATGAAGCAGGGCATGCCGATGCAACTTTATCAAAGTCGATTCGCTCTGGTGAATCGGCTATGGATTTGTTTATGAGCGGGCCTCAACTTCATAGTCTTGAAGGTATGGTCAGTGTAAAGCCTGTAGAAATAAACCTTGATAGCACTAGTTTTTATGGTGAATTTATATGGGAAAATTCTTTTGAAGTAAGTGAACATATTCGCTTGTATGGTATTGCCAAAGAATCCGTTTGCTGGCAATTATTAGGCTATGCGGATGGGTTCACCAGTAAGCTCTTTGAACAACCTATTCACTATAAAGAAGTAGAATGCGTGGGTCGAGGCGATAAGCATTGTCGAATCATTGGCAAGCCACTTGCTGAATGGAATGAAGACGAACAAAAAGAAATGTCTTATTCTTTACAATCTTTAGCGTCTAAATTAAAGCACTTAGAAGAAGAAGTATCAGATTTACGTAGTGAAAAATATACCTCGGTTTCCTCTCAAAATATAATTGCTGACTCTACCTCTATTCGAGATATCATTAACTTACTAGATAAAGCTGCTAGCACTAATGTAACTGTTTTAATGTTAGGTGAAACCGGTGTTGGTAAAGAAGTTTTTTCTCAATATCTACATAAAATTGGTGATAGGAAAAATAATAAATTTATTGCTGTTAACTGTGCATCAATACCAAAAGATCTTGTCGAATCTGAACTTTTTGGTGTTGATAAAGGTGCATTTACAGGGGCTGATAAAGCAAGAAAAGGTCGTTTTGAGCGAGCAAATGGTGGTACTCTTTTTCTTGATGAGCTGGGGGAGTTAAATGTTGAATCGCAAGCTAAATTACTTAGGGTTATTCAAACTGGGGAATTAGAGCGGGTTGGTGGTACAGAAGTTATCTCTGTGAATGTTCGAATTATCGCAGCAACTAATGCTAACTTATTAGAAGCGGTTAAATCAGGTGACTTTCGTGCGGATTTATATTATCGATTAAATGTCTTCCCTATCATTATTCCACCGTTACGTGAGCGACTCGCGGATATACCTGGATTAGTTAAAAAGTTTATTCAAAAATTTAATGAGAAATACGGTAAATCTGTTACTTCTATTACCGATAATACCTTGCATCGCTTTAATTTATATTCTTGGCCTGGAAATATTAGAGAATTAGAAAATATTATTGAGCGAGGGGTTATATTAACCGATAAAAACGCCAAAATTGAATCAACCTTGATATGTGTAGGTATGCCAAATTTATCTTCTCAATCTCAAAATATAAATACCCAAGGGTTGATTGAGAATAACGAAGAAGAAAAACAAAAATGCTTTGATCAACCCTCGTATAGAAATATGTGTTTACAAGCAATTTCATCTGGATTGTCTTTGAATGATTTAGAAGATGATTTACTTAAATTAGCACTTGAACAATCAGGTGGGAACATTGAGAAAACGGCACGTTTACTAAAAATAACAGGTCCTCAATGTCGTTATCGAATGAAAAAAATAAATAAGTAAATTTAGTGATCACAAATAAATGTGACTTTTGGTAAAAAGTTATAATATTGCACTACTTGCCGATGATGGTATTGGTCCAGAAATAATCAATGAACTAATTAAAGTGCTTAAAGTAGTTGAGTCTTTATCAAATGTAACCTTTAATTTGACGGAAGCAGGTTTTGGCGCGAATGCTTATTTTAAAACGGGATATGCCTTTCCTGAAGCGATCTAAAATATTTGTACTTCTATCTGACGCAATTTTGAAAGTATAATTAGAGTCGCATTTCATTTTTTCTTACACTTATACCCATGATACTTCAAGATACGAGTTTCAGTCATCCCCAACGGGCTGGTTTAGAAACGCTTTATGCTACGTTATTGATTTCGATAAGGAGAACAACCATTCTCTTCAATCAATGCCTTACCTAAAGACGTTTCTAATTCCAGCTGAATCCGGCATCTTGAGGTAACATGGGTATATACCAATTGAAGTAATGAATTGATCATTCAGCGAGAATTAAAAGGTTTAGAGGCACAGGTTCATAGTTCCGGACGTGAAACACGCATCTTCAAATAGCTTGGGTATAGAAAGCGGCTCAATTATTTCGTTAAAAGTTTTGCAAGGGTTAGTATTCCTGACTCTAATAGACTAGTTTTTCGATAAATTATCGATAGTTTAATATGCTTTGGTCCATAGTTAACCGGCTGCATTGCCAGTGACTCTTCATATCGGCTGCCTACTACCATATTTTTACCGATAATGGTGTAGCCTAAACCGGCAGAAATACAACCTAAAATACCATCGGCACTACTCATTACCATTAGCTCTTCACCTTCTCGGCCGGCTTCTTGTTGCCAAAAAATAGCACGCTTCCTGTAGCCACACCCTTCATCTCGCACAAACAGTACCGGGTCATGAACACCCTCTATCGGTGTTACCATAACAAGCTCCTCTTGAAAAATAGGGAAGACTATTAGGTGTTTATGTTTTGGTGCATTACCTAAAGCTGCGCAATCTACCTTATTATTAAGAACAGCGGAAACCAGCCGATCACTGGTATCGGTATAAATTTTGGTGCGGATCTCAGGATGATTTTTCTTGAGCTTTTTGAATGCAAGGGGCATATGAACCGCTGCAAATGTTTCAGGCATACCGACTCTTAGCTCATAACTTCCCTTATCGTGTAAAATAGCGGATATAGCCTGATGTTCTAATTGTATGATCTGACTAGCATACTCGCAAAGGTGTTGGCCGCTTGGTGTTAACTGCAACTTACGACCAACTAAATTAAACAGTTTTGTGTCTAGCTCTCTTTCGAGTTTTTTGATCCGATTGGTGATATTGGACTGAACCGTGTGCAGTTTATCAGCAGCACCTTTAATGCCTTCTTCATCAACAACCGCTTTAAAAGTCTTCAGTGTCAAAATTTCCATATAGTTCTCTTAATAAGAAGTTTTAATTCTAAATAATTCAATTTTTAAGATTAACAGAACAGAGTAATGTTTGTAAATCACCTTTCAACAACAATGTCACTATCTAAAACGTTTTTTTTCATAACGTTACGTTTATAGCCGCGGCTATACTCGTGCAACCAAAATCATTATTTACAGGGAAATATCATATTATGTTAATTAATTCTGAAAACTCTTGCCTACTCGTCGTTTATATCCAAGAAAAGCTCATTTCAGGAATACATCAGTCTGAAAAATTTATAGAAAACTGCCAATGGCTTATTAAGGCTGCACAATTATTCGATATCCCTGTTATGGCTTCAGAACAATATCCACGCGGTATTGGTCCAACTGTGTCTGCTTTGCGAGACTTGATCCCAGAAGATTGTATCCAAGATAAGATCATTTTTTCCTGTGCTGATTCACCCGAGTGTTTGGCCATGATTGAACAGAAAAAACGCAATCAAGTAGTGATTGTTGGCATGGAATCTCATGTTTGTATTTTACAAACCGCTTTACGCCTCAATGAACTAGGTAAAGAAGTGTTTGTTGTTGCCGACGCGATTAGCTCACGCGATCCACTTGATATTGAACTGGCTATTGCACGTATGAGTAAAGCGGGTATCCATATTGTCAGCAGAGAAATGGTGGCATTTGAGTGGTTACGTGGCTCTGGCGCTCCTCAATTTAAAACGTTTAGTAAAGAATTTTTACAATAATTTATTAAATACAACACATTTACGGGAATATTTGAACATGATGATTAAAAAAGTTGCTGTTATTGGTGCGGGTACCATGGGCGCAGGCATTGCTGGTCAGGTTGCCAATGCCGGCGTAGAAGTTTGGTTACTCGATTTACCTACCGAGGGTGATAATACCAATGCGCTAGCACAACGTGGACTGGAACGCCTTAAAAGCTCAGGTCAACCTGGATTGATGAGCAAGGAAGTAGAAAGTCTTATTCATATCGGCAATACCCGTGATGATTTTGATCAATTGGCAGATTGTGACTGGATTGCTGAAGCTGTCGTTGAGCGACTTGATATCAAGAAAGACCTTTATCGTCGTATCGATGCCGTTTGCCATGATCAGGCGATCATAAGCTCTAACACCTCAACCATCCCTATCAGCTTGCTGGTTGAAGACATGCCTAAATCCTTTCGACAGCGTTTTGCCATCACTCACTTTTTTAATCCCGTGCGATTTATGCACCTACTTGAACTAGTGCGCGGTGCAGATACTGATCCGGCCGTGATAAAAACGCTAGCAAGTTTCTGCGAACAACAATTGGGCAAAGGGGTAGTCCCTTGTCTTGATACCCCCGGATTTCTTGGTAACCGAGTTGGTGTCTTTGCGATTCAATGCGCCCTGCATGCGGCGTTTGATCTAGGACTTAATCCGAGCGAAGCCGATGCTTTATTTGGTCGTCCGATGGGCATTCCAAAAACCGGTGTCTTTGGTTTATACGATCTGATCGGTATAGACCTAATGTCCGATGTTGTGCAAAGCCTAGTCAATATTCTTCCAGAAAATGACGCATTCCATCAGGAAGCCGAAAAAATTCCGTTAATGATGCGCATGATTGAAAATGGCCAAACGGGCAACAAACAGGGCAAAGGCTTTTATCGCCAAGGAGAAAATGGCCGTGAAGTACTAAACCTCGAAAACGAGAGTTACTCGTCTGCTCCTCGCTTGAATTTGCCATTGGCCCAAAAAGCCGAACAGGAAGGCATTAAGGCCTTGCTGGCAGACGACAGTGTTTATGGCCAGTTCGCTTGGCGAGTTTTGTCCCGCACTTTAAGTTACGCTGCTTCGTTAATTCCAGAAGTAGGTAACGACGGTCTAGGTATTGACGATGCCATGAAACTTGGCTACAACTGGGTTAAGGGTCCGTTTGAACTTTTAGATGAGATTGGTGTGAGCACCTTTATCGAACGCCTTAAAGCTGATGGCATGCCAGTACCCCGCTTTCTGGAAGAGGCCGCTGGTTCAAGTTTCTACCGCGTAGAAAATGGCGAGCTACAAACACGCCAATTGGGTGATAGCTGGCAAACGATCCCACGGGCTGAGAACATCATCCGCTTTACCGAAATGCGCCAAACCATGACGCCGCGTAATAGTTGTGCCTCGGCAAGTTGGTATGATCTCGACGGAATCGCACTGGTTGAATTTCACTGTAAAGCGAATGCGCTCGATGGCGACGCGATGGCAATTCTAGACGATGCCATTAGCCAAGTTGAAAAAGACGGCATGCGCGGTCTTATTGTTCATAACGATGCGCAACACTTCTCTTGTGGTGTTAATTTACAAGGTGTACGCGGCTTCATCCAAGCCAATGATATGGATGGACTAGATCGTTTCTTGAACCACTTCCAGAAAACCATGCATAGTATGGCCATAGCCAAATATCCTGTTGTTGTCGCTCCGGTTGGTATGTCACTCGGCGGTGGCTTTGAAGTGGTATTACATGCCAAAGAAGTTATTTGTCATGCTAACTCGGTTATGGGTCTAGTTGAATCCGTGGTGGGTGTTGTACCTGGCGGCGGCGGCTGTAAAGAAACACTATATCGTTGGGTTGAAAAACTCGAATGTGGGGAAGATATCAGCGAAGCGTGTTGGAAAGCATTTATGAACCTAGGCATGGGCAAAACTGCTAGTTCACCCGTGCTCGCCAAAGATCAAGCTATGCTAAGAGACAATGATCATTTTATGATGAATCGCGATAGCCTCCTTGCAGAAGCTATTGACGCCATCAACAATCCGGTTAATCAGCTGGCCTTTAATCGCCCACCGTTAACACTGCCTGGTAAACCTTTGTTTGACAAAATGGTCAAGTGGTTGCAGGAGTCCCATGAAAAAGGACTGTTTATGGCACACGACGTTATTGTTGGTACCGAAATGGCGCGTATCGTTACTGGCGGAGATGTTGAACCCGGAACGGTTTGGAGCGAGCAGGATTTCTTTGATGCCGAACGCAGCTCATTTCTGACTCTCGCGTCAACGGCTTCCACCCGGAAAAGAATTGAAACTATGCTTGACGATGGCTCTCCTATTAGAAATTAAATGAGTTTGATTACACGAACCAATCAAACCGAATGAATTGGTATGGACGGCGATAGCCGCCATGCCGAACGTTGCTGTGGAACAGGTATATCGTTAGGAATAGGGTTAAAGCCCTTATTGAAATAACGTTAAGAATATTGGAGGTGTTAGTTGAAAATACAAGATAAACCGCGTTTTCTTGACCGAACATGGGGGCAATTACGCCATGTCTGGAGCAAGGTTACTGGTAATGGTTATGTGCAAAATTCTGTGCACTTTCAAGCAGATTTATCCGATGAGGATTTACCGCGTCTTCGAGCACAAATACAACTTTGTTTGGAAATGCGAGGTGGTGAAGTATCAGCGCGGGCTGAGACTGCTATCTTGGGGCGCTCCTATCTTGAATTAAACAGTAAAGGTCGCCAGCGTTTTCTTAAAGTGCTTGCCACTGATTTTGATGTAGATACAGCGCAAGTCGAACATGCCATAGAATGTTGGCATAAATCGGAAGATGTCGCTGATCGGTACGCTAATATTCAGCAATTTCGTCAGGCCTTAGAAGCGCCACGTTTACAGTTATTGACTCAGTTCAATGAGTTGCCTGAAGGTGTTAAATTTCTAGTGGATATGCGCGCTGAATTGATGGCATTGAAAGCTGATGATCCGGCTTTTGCCGCCTTAGAGGGTGATCTAAAACGGCTATTGATCTCATGGTTCGATATCGGTTTTCTGACGCTAGATTGCATTACTTGGGATTCGCCCGCGTCACTGTTGGAAAAATTAATCGCCTATGAGTCGGTTCATGAAATTCGCAGTTGGGATGATCTCAAAAATCGGTTGGATTCTGATCGTCGCTGTTACGCATTTTTACATCCACACATGCTCGGTGAGCCGTTAATTTTTGTTGAAGTGGCACTGACAACTGGGCTGGCACGAAATGTACAAGATCTTCTGGATGAGACCGCGCCAGTAGATGATTTAGCACAGATGGATACGGCTATTTTCTACTCGATATCTAATGCCCAGAAAGGGTTAGCGGGCATTAGTTTTGGTAATTTCCTGATTAAGAGAGTGGTGGCTAAGTTGTCTGAGGAATTTCCTCATATCAATAATTTTGCCACACTGTCACCGATTGTTAGTTTCCGCCGTTGGTTAACGCAGCAGTTAGCCAATGATAAACCGGATCTTTTAACCAAATCTGAACAAAAATCGCTTGCCCTACAGTGTCAGCGGTTGGGGGTCGACTCCAGTCTAGGCAGTCTACTTGAGCTGCCAAATTGGCCGAAAGACAGCCAAATATGTGAGGTTTTGCAACCGCTGCTAACACGCTTAGCTGGGCACTATCTCAGCGAAGAAAAACGCAGCAATGGTCGAGCTTTTGATCCCGTAGCGCATTTTCACCTGACCAATGGTGCACACATCGAGCAATTGAATTGGATGGGTGATCGCTCGGAAAAAGGTCTAAGCCAGTCATATGGGCTGATGGTAAATTATCTCTACCGGCTTGATCGGATTGAATCCAATAGCACTGCGTATGTTGAACGTGGCGAGGCGACTACCTCTAACGCGGTCAAAGCATTGTTAAAAAAATTGAAATAAATAATATAAAAGGAATATAGCATGGCAGATTACCAAGCTCCCCTGAAAGATATGAATTTTGTGCTCAATGAGCTAGTGAACATAAATGAGCTAGCCACCATTCCCGGTTACGAAGAAGCTTTGCCAGAACTGGTTTCATGTATTCTTGACCAAGCCAGTAAGCTAGCGGGTGAGGTGGTTTCGCCACTTAATGCCTCTGGCGATCTGCGCGGCGTTAAGATACACAATAACAATGAGGTGCAGACCCCTGAAGGGTTTAAAGACGCTTATCAACAATTTGCTGATGGCGGTTGGGGATCATTGCAGTTTGAGCCAGACTATGGTGGTCAGGGCTTACCCTTTACCCTAGCTATTCCGGTGCAGGAAATGTGGCACTCGGCCAACATGGCCTGGGGCTTGTGTCCGTTGTTGACTCAAGGCGCTGTGGAAGCGATACAGGCTAATGCCAGTGACGAACTAAAATCCCGTTATCTGCCCCAAATGATTGCTGGCCGCTGGAGCGGAACGATGAATCTTACTGAGCCGCAAGCGGGTTCAGATATGGCGACTTTACGTACCCGTGCCGAACGCGATGGTGATCATTACCGCATTACCGGCCAGAAAATTTTTATCACCTGGGGTGAGCACGATATGGTGGATAATATCGTCCATTTGGTGCTAGCGCGCCTGCAAGATGCTCCACCAGGAGTCAAAGGAATATCACTGTTTATTGTGCCTAAATTTTTGGTCAATGACGATGGCTCTTTAGGTGAGCGTAATGACTGTCAAGTCACTTCTTTGGAACATAAGATTGGTATTCACGCCAGTCCCACCTGTGTTATGAGTTATGGCGATAACGGTGGTGCCATTGGTTACCTAGTGGGTGAAGAGAACAAAGGCTTGGTCTGCATGTTTAGCATGATGAACAATGCGCGCCTGACTGTCGGCTTACAAGGTGTCGCCATTGCCGAGCGTTCTTATCAATTAGCCAGAGATTACGCTAAGGAGCGTCCTCAGGGTATTGCCCCAGGTGGATCTGAGCTTGGTATGATCATTAAGCATCCGGATGTGCGTAGGATGTTAATGACGATGCGTGCGCTGACTGAAGCGAGCCGTGCCTTGACCTATGTGGCCTGTGCGAGTACCGATTATCAAGAAAAACATCCAGATGCAGACGTGAGAAAGCATCACAAAGCGCGGGCCGCCTTATTAACGCCTGTTGTGAAGGGCTGGAGTACAGAAGTTGGTCTAGAAGTTACTTCTATCGGTGTGCAAGTTCACGGCGGAATGGGCTTTATTGAAGAAACTGGCGCGGGTCAATATTACCGTGATGCACGAATTCTGCCAATTTACGAGGGTACCAATGGCATTCAGGCTTTAGATCTGGTTGCTCGTAAAACGTTGTTCGACCAGGGTGCTGCTATGGATAGTTTGTTGCAGGAGATGCGCGAGCTAGCTGCAGACGTAGAGCAGGGCACTAATACATTGAAAGATGAATCAAAGGCTTTTGCCCTTGCTGTTGAAGCGTTAGCCGATGCTAAAGCTCTGTTATTGAAAGAAGCAAAAGCGGACATTAATTGGTCGGGAGCGGTCAGTTTTAATTATTTGATGCTGATGGGCTCTGTGTGCGGCGCATGGCAAATGTTAATGGCGGCACAGGTGGCTGAAGCTAAACTGAGCTTGGCAGACAGCGATAGTTCTTTTTATAGTGCTAAGTTGGCAACGGCACGTTTTTATCTGGATCAGATACTACCGCGCTACCTAAGCCATGCGGCGATGGTCAAAAGTGGCAGTCAGTCGATTATGGCAATGGATGAGGATTTATTCTAATTTATGACTCCGTCGCGGCAAAACTGGTAATTTTTTATTAGAGGACTAATCATGTATATAAACGGTGAATGGCTGATAACTGAAAAAACCTTTGCGGTCTATAATCCGGCATGTGGGGAAGAAATTGGCCAAGTGGCTGATGGTACTCGCCATCATGCGGTAATGGCAATTGAGGCAGCTCAGGCCGCTTTTTCTGGCTGGGCTGGCACTACCGCCTACAAACGCTCAGAATGTCTGTATCGCGCCTATGAATTAATGATAGAACGTAAGCAACAGCTAGCAGAATTGATGACTCGCGAGCAGGGTAAGCCGCTGAAAGCTTCACTAAATGAAGTGCAGTACGGCGCTGATTTTTTACGTTGGTATGCCGAAGAAGCCAAGCGAGTTTATGGTGAAACCATTCCATCGGCTAGGTCAGATCAGCGTTTTATTGTTCACCATCAACCAGTGGGCGTTGTAGCGGCGATCACACCTTGGAATTATCCCGTTTCAATGATTACTCGTAAGGTGGCGCCCGCTATTGCCGCCGGTTGTACCATAGTATTGAAACCGGCAGAAGCTACGCCGTTGTGTGCTATGGCGGTGTTTGAAATTTTACATGATGCCGGTATACCTGCCGGTGTGGTTAACCTTGTCACCAGTGCTGAGCCCAAACCTATTGGGGAAGAGTTCTGTACCAATGTATTGGTTAAGAAATTGACCTTTACCGGCTCTACACCGGTAGGCAAAATACTGGCCCGTGATGCGGCACCGCAACTTAAGCGCGTCTCTATGGAGTTGGGCGGCCATGCACCCTTTATTGTCTTCGATGATGCTGATCCGGTACACGCAGCCAAAGGGGTAGCGCTGATTAAGTTTCTTAATGCCGGGCAAGCCTGCATCAGTCCGAATCGCATTTTTGTACAGCGCTCAATAGTAGAGACATTCCTGAAGACGCTTAAAGAGCGTGTAGTTAAGTTGCAGGCGGGAAATGGCCTGGAGTCTGGAGTGACAATAGGCCCTCTGGTGAATCAAGCCGCGGTGGATAAAGTGGACAAGCAAGTGGTCGATGCCTTGGCAAAAGGCGCAACACTGCTTCATGGCGGAAAGCGACTGGTCGAAGGAAATATGAAAAATGGCCATTTTTACGCGCCAACCCTACTAAGTAATGTCAGCCCGGATATGTTGATTTATCGTGAGGAAACTTTTGGACCTGTGGCTGCGGTGATTGCTTTTGATTCTGAGGACGAAGTGATAGCCATGGCAAATGACACCAACTATGGTTTAGCGGCGTATGTTTATACGCAAAACCTGTCAAGGGCAATGCGTACTTTTGAAGCATTACAATTTGGTATTATCGGCATTAACGACATTAATCCTACCAGCGCCGCGGCGCCTTTTGGCGGCATGAAAGAGAGCGGGCTGGGACGTGAAGGCGCACGTGATGGCCTTAAAGAATATCTAGAAACCAAACTAGGAGGTTTCTCCATTTAATTTACCATAGCCATTTCTAATAGTGCGAATGTATAGAGAATTTAATTTATAGATTTCAATGGGCGGTGGGCAGCTCTAAAGCGCCACCGTTTCCATAGTACACCAAGTCGAGTTGAAAGGCAATAAGACCAACCTAATCTGGAGTATAATAATGACCAATAAAAACCATCAACTAGCCCAAAATTCAGCCAACTTTGTGCCGTTGACGCCGCTGTCCTTTCTACATCGAACCGCGGATATTTACCCACAACGTGAGTCCCTGATTTACAACGATCTACGCTACACTTGGTCACAAACACGCAATCGCTGTACCCGCTTTGCTGCTAGTTTGGCCGCGCGCGGCATTGGTAAAAACGATACAGTCTCGGTATTTGCTTTTAATACTCCCGAAATGTTTGAGTGCCACTTTTCGATACCTATGGCCGGCGCTATTCTGAACACCATCAATACACGTATTGACGCCGAGAGCTTGGCCTACATTATTGACCACGCCGAATCGAAGGCCATTATCGTTGACCGTCAGCTTTGGCCGATACTTAAGGAAGCGCTGAACAGCTGTAAACTGCAACCTGAAATTATCATCATTGATGATCCTGCCGCCACTGAAAAACCGGCATTGCCAAGCGACATCGAATTCACTTTTTACCAAGAACTAGTTGATCAGGGTGATGATGGTTTTGTATGGCTAGCACCGGAAGATGAATGGCAGTCACTCGCACTTAATTACACCTCGGGAACCACAGGTTTACCTAAAGGCGTAGTTTATCATCATAGGGGAGCCTACTTGATGGGCATGGGGACAGCTATGTCTTGGGCTCTACCCTCGCATCCGCGCTATCTTTATACAGTGCCAATGTTTCATTGCAATGGCTGGGGGCATGTCTGGACTATGACCGCGGCGGCAGCAACAATCATTTGTATTCGTGCGCTTACGCCTAGCGCTATTTTCGAGCTGATCGAAAAACATCAGGTTACGCATTTTGGTTGTGCTCCAATCGTACTGAGTATGCTTGCCAATGCACCTGCATCGGAACAGCTAAAATTTGATCGCACTATTCATGTGATTACTGCTGGCTCACCACCTCCCGCTAGTGTTCTTGAGAGTATGAACCAGTTTGGCTTCGACGTTATGCATGTCTATGGGCTCACCGAAACCAGCGGCCATATATTACAGGCGGCAGCGCAAGAAGACTGGCAAGAACAAAGCATCCAAAAACAGGCTGAATTAAAATCTCGTCAGGGTGTACGCTTTGCGATGACCGAAAGGGTCGATATAATCGATTCAGAAAGTGGTGAGTCAGTTCCCTGGGATTCTACCACCATGGGGGAAATTGCGATACGCGGTAATACGGTAATGAAGGGGTACTTGAAAGATCCAGAGGCGACCGACAAGGCTTTTAAAAATGGCTGGTTTATGAGCGGTGATCTAGGGGTTATTCATCCTGATGGCTATATTCAGGTAAAAGATCGTCTCAAGGATATTATCATTTCTGGTGGCGAAAATATTTCTTCAATCGAAGTCGAAAATGTGCTTTACAAACACCCTGCAGTGAATGTTGCAGCGGTAATAGCACTTGCCGACGAACAATGGGGCGAAGTACCCTGTGCGTTTGTAGAGCTGAAGGTAGGGCAAGAAGTCAGCGAAAGTGAACTTATTCAGTTCTGTGGAAATAACATGGCCCGCTTTAAACGGCCTAAAAAATAATATTTGGGAAACTGCCAACAACTGCTACCGGTAAACTTCAGAAAAACGTATTGCGTAACCGGGTTATTTAGGATGGATTTGGCTTTTTTGTTCCCCGCATTTTAGCCAATTAATAAAAGGGGAGCAGAGCCAGAGGGATCTCCCCGAATACTTATCAAGTTGTATGGATAACCATACAAAGGATCAGCTTGCCAAATATCAAGCAATTCAATGGGACAAAAGCCCATTAATGTGGTCGTTAGCTTGCATGAGGCGTTTGGGGAACACTCAGACTATGACAATATTATTCGACTATATTCAGCTAAAAACTCTGAAGTATCACTTAGATAGTTTGGGTATGCTTTTTCTATAGACTTTAAATCACTTCCAGCAACAAGCAATACGTTATTATCAGTGTTTTTTTCTTGTTCGGCATAACGTTCAAGAGCTAATTCTTTTTTACTTTCACTATATAAAAAAGCCTTACCTGATTGTTCTTTAGTATTATAAACAAGTAAAGTATATCCCGAATCTTTTGATTTTTGTTTTATTTCTTCCTTTTTGAATGCACTATTAAATGCATCCAATTTATTAAATATAGAAAGCTCGGTATTCAGTAAAACCAATTCTTTTTTATAGCTAATTGTCGTTTCTTTTGACATTTTCCAAGAGCCATCCCTAACAGCTAAAAACTCTCCCATTATTTCAAAAAGCCTCTTCCAATTTGTATTTGCAGCCGCGGGGTTTGTTTTTAAAGACTCTTTTTCGATAATATCAACAATCTCTACTGTAGTAGCCCACAAATGCTGTAATCGAGTTCTTAATTGAACTTCAATTTGAAATCCTTTCCGAGGGTGTCTATCGGACTTACCGTAACTCTTATAAACTCTATGTATGCCTCTATAACCACTTTTTTTCGGTGATGTAATGTAGTTGTACATCCTTACACTGTGAACAGTTTTACTAGAGTCTAAGCTTTTGTTAAGTCGCTCTAAATCATCTAGTGATTCTAGAATTACTCTACAACCACCAATGTCATGCATTCTTTTTAAGCTGATAGCATTGTTAGTTTTACCGTCTAAAGACTTTCTTCGTAACTTATCGATTATTGTTGGTAAACGTTTTAATCTCCTAACAACCGTTGCAGTTTCTAAAAGATCTAATTTTCTTACGTGCTTCCAAACTAGATTTTTGATTATTTGTAAAGGGTATAAATGAGCTGCACGAAAGTTTTGAACCACTTTAATAGCATGTTCAAAGTCACCTTCATTTTTTCTAATCATACGACCAGATTTTTCGACTTGTTTTTTCGAAAATGCTAGTGGTTGTTTAGATTTTTCGTAGCTTTCATTTACCATTGTAATTAGGTCATTGTTATCTTAATGTATGTCTTGTTTCTATAATACGTTACTTAATATTCATAGTGTAGTTATTTAGTATTCTGGATTTGCAAGCTAACAACATGCCCTGAGGTGGATCACAAGCGCTAATTTTAGTTTTCAGCACCTAAACGCTATTCTGATCTGGGTTAGACGGATTAGGATTAGCTAGGACATCCAGTGTTAATGGAAAAATTTTAAGACATTTACTATGGTTAACTAATCATCCAAGTAGAGGGGGTTTTTATGACCACCGCCAGAAAGCAGCTAATCAGCTTAGCAGACACACAGTATTACCACTGTATTTCCCGCTGTGTACGTCGCGCTTATCTGTGTGGCGAAGACAAGGTTACCGGTAAAAACTTTGAGTACAGACGCGGCTGGGTCGAAGATAAAATGCTTGCTTTAAGTCAAGTCTTTGCCATTGATGTTTGCGCCTATGCCATTATGAGTAACCATACCCATATGGTGTTATTTGTCGATGAAAAAAGGCAAAAACTTGGTCTGCCGAGGAAGTCTTGCAGCGTTGGCATCAATTTTTTAAAGGCACCTTATTAACGCAACAATATTGTCGAGGTGAGGTCATCGCTGAGTACTTACAACAAACGTTAGAAGAAACAGTAGCGCGCTATCGCGACAGGTTGATGGATATTAGTTGGTTTATGCGCATACTGAACGAAAGCATTGCGCGGCAAGCTAACTGTACAGGTCGATTTTGGGAAGGACGTTTTAAATCTCAAGCCTTACTCGATGAAGCGGCTCTTGCAGCTTGCATGGCTTATGTTGATTTAAACCCAGTAAGAGCCAAGATAGCGCAAAGCCCAGAAAGCTCAGATTACACCAGTGTAAAACAGCTACTGCCTTTTGTCGGCAACCCCAGAAAAGAGATGCCGAAAGGTTTACCATTTGAACTCAACGACTATTTGGCA
>SPKZ01001539.1_pt1 | contig 43419 bp, 58 predicted proteins | sample 2456571 | NCBI WGS metagenome assembly SPKZ01 (sample SAMN11192286, study PRJNA482655) | marine metagenome | biome: ENVO:00000447; feature: ENVO:00000244|ENVO:00000211|ENVO:00000569|ENVO:00002023; material: ENVO:00002151; isolation source: ocean water from marine abyssalpelagic zone ...
ATTTTTATACCCTTTGTTTCACCTAAAACGTGTTTTTAAGACTCACCCCACCACGAAAAATAATGGCCCTTTTGACCAATTTAATGGCTTTTTAGCCAATTACACACTTTTTTGCCCAATTATAAGTTCTTTTGGTCAATTACACGCCTTTTTAGCCATTACGACCATTAACTGGTTAATTACAAAGAAAACAGTATCCATAGGCAATCAAGATCAAACCCTTCATTCCGGCTTTGATCTCTCTTAAATACAAACCTGCCGCGCCCGACTTTAATTATTAAATAGTTAACGTAAAAGTGTTGACTTAATAAATGAACTTATATAATATTCATTTCGTTAACCAACTAAAGGGTATAAAAATGATTCAGAAAAAAGCTATATTTTTATTCGATTATACCGGGATAATGGCTAAACCATGGGCTGATGCGGGTTATCTCTGCTACTGCTTTGATGGTCAGCACAATCCAGGTGTTAGTATGACGGAGCATAAAAACATATTAAATATTGGTATGTGGTTTAGTAATGTGGACTCAAGATGTGACATTGACGCAATAAAAGAAATAGTCGGTACGGGGGTTGTAATTGTATTTGGATTCCCTGACTGCACAGATCTAACTGTAGCAGGAGCTAGGCACTTTAAAAAGAAAGCGTCAATCAATCCTTCTTTTCAACACCAAGCAATGCAATTGGTTTATTTAACTAAATTACTAGGTGAAGAACTTGAATGCTCATGGGCTTTTGAAAACCCTGTCAGTGTTATTAGTACATTATTTAGAAAGCCAGACTTTAAATTTAACCCTTGTGATTATGGTGGGTACTTGCCTGAAAGTGATATAAACCCTATTTACCCTGAAATTTACCCTGGTAATGACGCTTATAATAAAAAAACTTGCATATGGCACGGTGGCGGATTTAAAGAGCCAAGCATAAAAAGAGTGGAGCCGTTACATAAAGACAACCCAGGATGGAAAAAGGCAGGCGGAAAGTCACTTAAAACTAAAAATATCAGAAGTGCAACGCCAAGAGGTTTTGCAATAGCAGTATTTGAAGCTAACCAAATAAAGGATATAAAAGGATATAAAATGAAATACGAAATAGTAAAAGAATTAAAGAAAATAGAAGCGCTCGTTGAATACGCCAATAAACTAGTGGATGAAAAAGCAAGTAAAGAAAAATACAGGCTGGCAAAAAGCTACATAGTTGAAGACGTTCTCAATGATCTTTTTTATGTTACTGGTTTATTCCCCGTTTTTAACGGCAAGTCGGGAGTGACATTCACAAGCAGAGAGTTGCTTTTTAAGAAAATAAACGGAAGGTTCCACTACATAACACTACTAAAGTCCGTGAACGTACGTGATGGTAATTGGTTCGATCCCTATTGCATTAGGTACGAGGTAAAAGCCGACATTGACGACTGCCCAGCCCTGGAAGAGTTGAAAACGCGAGCCAGAGCCATGATAAAAAACCCTGATCAATATTTTAGAGCGTCGATCACTTAACTAGAAGGTAAATGCAAAATGAGCGAAGAAATACAAACTTTAAAAGATAAAATAGAATATTTTGAATTAACAATCGAAGAATTGGAAGATAGAATAATCGGGCTTGAATGCGACCTGGAAAACAAGGAAGGTGACGTTGAAGTGATGGAGAATGATCACAAGGATTACGACCGGGCCATTTTGGAAAATGCAAACATTGCTGAAAAAGCATTTAGGGCTGGTGCTAATTCAGGTAAGTGCATCCATCACAAGCTGGGCAATGCAGATGATGCGGCGGACAGGGCGCGTTTTGACTCCTCAATAACCAGAGCATGGTTAAATCACAAAATAGAGGCAATGTTATGATGCCAAATAAGTTCGTACACGATCAAGTGTACAAAGCGTGCGTTAAGGCTGGCTGTGACGAATTACTATCAAAAGAAACAGCCAAAGCAACAGTTAAAAAATATGAGCGCGGCGATTTTAGCGGTCGTGTAGATAAATTTATCGCGCAATCCGTAACTAATGCAAGTAAACTAATTGTCAAAAAGAAAAGGGCTAAAAAATAATGGCACATTTAAATATTCACCCACATGCGGCAGAATTGGCACAGAAAAAATTTGATTCACTTGCACCGACCGGTTACGAATTCATGATCGTCACCCGCGAAAGCGAGGGTACAGAACATTTAGAAGTGTCACTTTATAATCCTGCTGGCAACTGGATCGGCCATGCTAAAAAACTACCGTACACGGCAGTAAAGTTTAATTTGTCTTCTGGCGTTCAAGCTGTTGCTAAGTCGTTGCTAAAACTGGTAGGCTCAAAGCACGACAAGTAAATTAACATTAAAACATTGACAGTAACTTATCATTTTGTTAAGTTACTCCCAAACCACTAAAGAGGTATAAATAACATGGGAATTAGAGAATCTTACCCTAACTTTATCAACGATGCTTTACAAATTCATTATTACCAGGCGTGTTATGACGACATTATAAGCAATCAAGTAGCGCTTAAAGATCAAGATGTTTACGCCCTTGGTATGCTTGCTCTTAACCTGGCCCTAATCGAAAAATGCTCAATATTAATTACTGAGTCTGACGAAGATCCAGAAAAAAAGACACATGGCATGTTAATTAAAATGCAGGGCGATAGAAAGATATGTGATCGCATTAATCCTGCTCTTAGTGTAATGGAAAAAGCCGGAGCACAGGTGAAGTTTTACTTTGAACGCTTCCAAATGACACCACAAAGCCGAATCGTAAAAGGAGCAAACGCCCTTGATGAGTCCGGTGTTAAAGACGCCCCAGGTGGCGGAATGAGCCAAGAGGATTTTAAAAGCATATGAGACAATTACTTATAGGTATGGAAACCCAAGCAATGATAGATTGCTTATTGAAATTAACCAAAATAAAAGGCGAAGGTAAGTTACTGGCACTAACTGAGCACTTTGTTAATGGTCGCGGTATCGGTGCCGCTGCTGCTTGTGCGGATATACCACAACCCAAGGTCACGCTGGTATCTGATATCTTGAACGTTGTCGCTGGTGTGTGTGAAGAGTATCACGAATTAAGATTAAAGCAGTTAGGCGGCGTTAAGCGGGTAATTGAACGCAACTTAATAGAGAAACTCCTTCATGATGAAGAGCTTCAATCGAATTCAAGTGACGCAGTAACTATTACCGAATACTTAAAGGGCAAGCGAACAGAACGCGATCCCGTTAAATTTGCAAAGACCTATGACTTTTCCTACAAGGTCGAATTAACCAGGGGAACAAAGCGCGGTACTGATCGGTGTACTGGTTTTTCAACTAGAGAAGCAGCAGAAACAGCCAAAGCACTCATTGCAAGCGATTACAGTCTAGAACCTGAAGATGTAGAAATAATCAGCATTGTAGACGCCCGCAAAGCAATGAAGGACGTTTCTTTTAATTAAATATCAATTAATCAACCATTAAGTGTTGACAACTAGGTAACACTAGTCTAAAGTTAGTGTTATCAAAACAACTTAACAACCAGCGAGAATTAAAATGACAACAAATAACACAGAGCACAAAAGCATGGAAATAGAAGTACTTCCAATGTCAGACGGTGATTTTTTTTCAGTACAAACAAGGGGTCACGTAGATAAGAATAAGTTTGCATTCGAAGTAGGTAAAGATAGCGACCGTTTAGGTCTCGCTGATATCCTACACCTTAACTATTTCTTTTTTGTCGAGCATCTATACCTTATTGACCGTGGCGGTGAATGTAATCATCAGTTTTGCGAACCAGACGCACCTGGCGCATTTCCTGTCACAGCCATTAAGCTCTACTAAGCATCGTTATACACGCAATGTAAATAACTTAACAAAACAACTTAACAACCAGCGAGAATAGATATGACAAAAACCATATTTGAACAGGAAAGAATCAAGCAGTGGGATAGCTTCTCATTGGTAGCAGATCAGCTTGGTTTCTCTGTTAGAGCTACAGGTGGCACATTTTTAACTCACGAGATCTGCTGTTCATACGGGGATTATTTAATAGTCCTTGAGTTATCAAATAACTAATATCGTTATACACGTAATGTAAATAACGAATAAATAACACCACAAGCCGCTTAATTGCGGCTTTCTGGGTAGAAGCTACTCAACAAGGAAATAAAAAGTGTCAGAACAAAGCAAGAAAGAAAACAGAGGTGCAAGCTTACCAATACTGGTATTAGGAATAATTCTACTTACTTATGCTGGCTTTGCTGCTTCACATTTTTTTGTCGGCCAATGGTATTGTACACCGACGGTTATAACCATAATTTTTGCAATAGTGTTACATGCACTTATGGCGTTAAACACAATTTTATTAAATATCAAATATTCGATGATGGAGAAAAGTAAACATGAAAGACTTATACAAAAAAACTGCCGATAGTAAGAACTCGAAACGTAAAGCGTCATTTTATTTTTGGCTGCCAATCGCTGTAATTGTACTAATCAATGTGTTTGCCGTCTTTAACTATGCTAAGGCTGATACGTTTGATTTTAGCGAGTTAAAACCTTACTTGTCCGTTGGTATCGGTTACGAATTTAAAACAGAATACGGCACAATGGGTGATGGTAGCGAGTACACCGATCCAATATCTGCAAATTTTGAACTTGGAGTTGAAAAGAATAAGTGCTTTGATATTGAACGGCTACAATGCTCCTCCGGTATTGCTCACGATAGTCACTACAGGACTGGTTACCCCTTTAATGGCGAGCCGGAGCCAACGGTAAACAGGGTTTTTGCTAAAGTAAAATATTACTTCTAAAGCCGCACTTACATAAAACCTTAATTTAGTTTAGAATATATTCTTTAACTAAATTAAGGTTTTCTTGATCATGACAATAAATAGATTTAGCAGCACTTACCCGGCAACGGCACCAATTACTTTTGAAAATTTAGGCGGGCGCTCTGCGGTATCTGGCGTAAATTATATAGATGCGAGCAAGATCCATTGCTTTGTTGAAATAGTTTCACTAGACATTAACGGCGATCCCATCACACCAGTTACCGGATCTTACACTATACGATACAAGCTTTCAGAGTTTGGCGGCTGGCAGCTTGCGGGAACTATCCCAGCGGGTGAAACTGGCGGCACTTCTTTAGGTACAGATTTAGCGACGGTCACAGCTTTTCAGGCCAGTACCTACGAGCTAGATATCACGCCTAATTCGATAGACACTGGCAGCGTTATCCAGTACAACGTTACATTAATCCAAAGCAATACATAGGAGCATACAATGGCTACAATAGGAAATGCCTATAGTTCACCTTCAGGTGGCAGCAAGGTAACTGCTGACAATATTCAACTAACCGGTGTTACCACTTCAGGTATACTCACTAATGATAGTAGTGGTACAGTTACATCATCAGGCCCAGAAATCATATTTGCTAAGCGTGATTCTAAGCAGACTAGTGGTATAGTATCGGGTAGTAAAATAGTATTTACCGTAACTGAAACATCATTAGGTGCTGCTATATCATTGGATGAGGGTACAGGTATATTTACCTTAGTGGGAGGTAACACCTATAAACTTAGCTCTTCTTTAGGGAGGGTAGACCTATCTTCTGGCGGGCATATAGCTATACGTTGGTACGATATAACAAAACCAGAGTATATAGGCAAGGGTGGGGGTAAATTTGCACATCCCGGATCTGAAATTAATATGACTGATGCGGCAGTTGCTGTGTTCACCCCTGAATCCAATACCGAGGTAGAGGTAAGAATCGCTTCAACCATCGGCGTACAAGAAATTGGAAACTTTGATGACTTTAGAGGGCAATCACCTCATGCATGCATAGAGATAGTTAGATGAATGGGATAAGAACTATGTATAACGAGGAAGACTGGGGATTATTTGTTTAACAACTAGCAATTAACTATTAAGTGTTGATATAAACCACCGTAAAATGTATCATTAATTATTACGGTGGTTTTTTTGGTGGTGAAATGTTTAAAGAATTAGACTTAACAAAGTATGAAAAATATAATTATCCTGAACTTGTTCTAAAGCCATTAGATCAGGATTGGCGGTGGTGCCATAAATACGCCTATCAAGTTTTATCAGGTGAAATTGTTGCGGGCTTTTGGATCAGGTTAGCGTGCAAGCGACACCTTGACGATCTGGAACGTGACGATGTTTACTTTTGCCCTGAAAAAGCCGCTAGTGTGGTTAAGTGGTTTAAGTATATTCCGCTAACGGATGCGGCAGGATTTCAGTCAACAATACTTCTACCCTGGCAAATATTTTTTGTTTGTAACTTGATAGCATGGTTACGAGAAGACTTAATTGAAGATCCAGAGACAGGTGATGTAACTGAAAGGCTAGGTACATTTACGTATAGAAAATACGATCGCGCATTCTGCCTTGTTGGACGGAAAAATGGTAAAACAACAATAATAGCAGGGCTGATGCTGTACATAATGTATAAGTCACCGTTTCTTAGGCCTCGCGCATACTCATTGGCAACCAAGATAGATCAGGCCAAAGAAGTATGGAGCGGCGCGCACGCAATGATCAGAATGTCTCCTATGCTTCGTGGGTTCTTTAAAACAATGAAAAATGACATCACCATGCCCAAGGTCAACGGGGAATTCAAGCCGCTGCCTAATGACTCCAAATCTTTGGATGGTAAAAACCCACTTGTAGCAAGCTTGGATGAATGCCATGCGTTAAAAGATGCAAAACTATATGGTGTTATCGGCTCAGCATTTGGCGCGCAGAAAGAAGGGTTATTCATTACAATTACTACGGCTGGCTTTGTTCTTGACGGTGTTTGCACCACTTTACATAAAAACGGTAAGATGTGCCTTGATGATGTAAATTACCCCAAGGTAAAGATGGAAAACTACCTTTTTTTGATGTATCAGATCGACAACAAGCGCGACTCAGGAATTGATGATAATTGGGAAGATGAAAACGCATGGATTAAGGCAAACCCCGGACTTGGATATCAACCCCAGCGACACGTACTCAGAAAACAATTCAACGAGGCCAAATATTCACATGAAGAAAAGGCCAACTTTTTAACAAAGCATTGTAACCTGTTTGTTTCTGGCGCTGATAAATGGCTTGATCTGGATACCGTAAAATTATGCAGAAACTACAAAATGAATATTGAGGACTACAAAGGCCGTCAATGTTGGGTTGGTATTGATAGAGGACAAGTCAGCGATATAACATCAATATGCACCCTATTTGATAATGACAAGGGCGGCGCTGATTGCTTTTATATAAACATACTACCCGAAGGGGCGTTAAGAGAGGCAGGTGACCAATTGAAGCAAACGTATATTGAAGCCAGAGACTGTGGTGACCTTATTATTGTTGAAGGTGAAGTAACGAAAAACAAACACATTTCGCCGTACCTTGTTTTTTTAGATAACACATTCGACGTTCAAATGTTCGGATATGATCCTTGGCATATGGGGGAATTAGCGCTTGATCTTGAGGATGAAGGACTTGAAATGGTCGCTATATCTCAAGGTACTGGCAACATGTCAGAACCAGCTAAAAAGCTAGAGGAACTAATTCTCGAACAAACTTTTACGTATAATAGTAACTTGCTTGAGTTTGGCGCTCAAAATGCTATCATGCACGTTAGCACTATGAGCAATGTAAAGATTTATCGTGAAAACTATAAAACGGAAAAGATAGATCCGATAATAGCTACTATAATTGCATTGTCTTGTGCGACACTTCAAAAAGTTGATAAAAATGTATATATCGAAAGGGGTTTAGCTTAAATGATATTCAACAAAATAATAGAAGGTATTAGCGAGTTTTACGGCTTTAAGTCGTTTAGCTTTGGCGGTATAGCTTTCGAGAACTTCGGATCTAGCAAGTCAGCGGGTGTTAATGTAACGCCTCTGGCTGCAATACAACATGCAGCCGTTTATGCTTGTATTCGAGATAAGGCCGAGTCAATCGGACAGCTACCAATCAAGCTATACAGAAAGGGCAAAAACGGTATTGATGTAGAAATAAAAAGCGGCAGAACGTGGCGCACTTTTACGCAAAGGCCAAACGACTTTATGACCATGCAAGATTTGCTTGAGTCATACGTAACCAGCCAAGAGTTGTACGGAAACTATTACATGCTGGACGTCAAGAACGACTTGAATTCTACAATGGAAATACTTCCGTTTAGATATCAAACAAACGTCGGCGTTAATATGGATCAAAACGGTAACGTTTACTATACATACACGTCAAACAACGGGCGCTCTGGCACGTCATTTGCTGGCGGTGATGTGGTTCATGTAAAGTTAAATAGCCTTGATGGTATAAAGGGTTTAAGCGCCATTTCTTGTAACGCTCGTGCAATCGGTTTAGCTATTTCTCAAGATGATCACTTGTCTGATGTAATGGAGTCTGGCGCAATGCCAACGGGCGTATTAGAAACCGACAAAGGCTTTTCCGAAAAAGACGCTCACGCAATCGAAAGGATTCGCCAGGAATTTGACCAAAATTACACATCAAAGGGTAGCAACAAGAAAACAATATTTTTAGAGCAAGGATTAAAGTATAACGCTTTAACAATGACGCCAGCGGATAGTGAACTGATATTGCAAAGAAAATATAGTCGTGAAGAAATATGCGGAATCTTCCGTGTACCACCTCACAGAATTGGCGCAACTGAAAGTAAAGGCGCTGGGGATGTTGAGCAGTCAAATAAAGACTACTACATCAACAAGCTGATGCCATTAGTAAAGAAATTTGAAGCTGCACTAAATCAAATGCTGTCTGATGGTTTTTATGTAAAAGTCGATGAGCGCGGATTCACTAGTGGGGACTTTGAAAGCCTGGTAAAAGCTGCTACAGACTTATTTAAAATGGGTCACATCTCAATAGATGAGTCTCGCATAATGGTAGGTATGCCACCTTTGGGTAGTGAGAAAGGCGGAGATTACCACGCAATGGATACAAACAATATAACACTAGGTCGATTAACAGACGTTGAAAGGCTACAGGCCGCGCAACGAGAACGTGAAAATTTAGCGGCATTACAAAGTCAAACCAACCAAAGCCCGGAGGCTGAAGAAAATGACTAAAGAAACAAAGAGAAAAGTAGAGCAAAAAGCTTTCCTTAATTTCAAATTTGAGGTTAAAGACGATCACGCCGAAGGTGACGAAATGACCTTTAGGGCTTATGCTAATGTTAAACACGTAAAAGATCATGCGTGGGATATCTGCGTTGACGGTTGTTACCAAGCTAGTGTTGATAGCCACAAGTTCAACGGTACAATGCCTCGCTTGCTTTGGTCACACAATGCCCGCGAGTTACCAGTTGGAACAATTACCGATATGGGCGAAGATGAAAAAGGACTTTGGATTGAGGGCTACCTAGCCGACACAACCAAAGGTATTGACATTTACAAGCTATTAAAGAAAAAGTCACTGGATTCTTTCTCCATTGGTTACACTATTATAAAAGAAGAATGGAGCCAAGGAGCTAACGCAAACTTACTTATTGAAATCCACATAAAAGAAGTTTCATTTGTTAACTTTGCCTGTAATGAAATGTCATTATTAGAAGATGTTAAAAGTTCATCATTATCCGGCCGTGCAGTTTCAAAAGAAAAGCTTTCCGCAGTCCTTTTAGATTACGGTTTAAGTGATGATGAAGCAAAGTCCATAATCGAAAATTACACACCTAAATCCGATGCCAATGGAGATAAATCAACTAAAGATGAGTGCGTGTTAAAGTCGCTCGCTGGTGACGACGGCGGTGGAAATATAGACTACCTTCTCAAAAGCGAAGATATCGACGATTCAATGCTTGACCTGTTAACCTAATAATAGTAAAGTTCAACTTCTATAGAGGGGTTACTTTACTTTATAGTGAGTAACCTTAAAAATTAATTAATTAAAAGGCTTAAAGAATTATGACAATCCCAGAAAAATTAACCCAAGCACAATTACGCGATCTGTTAGCGAAATCACAAGCGCACATTGACATGCAAGTTAAACTTAACGCTGAATTGAAGGCTCAAGTTGATGGTACAGTTGAAAAACTAGTCGCTATGGGTACAGTTGTTTCAAGTGAAAAATTTGAAGAACTTACGCAGGAAATTTCAGACTTGCGATCTAAAATGAAAAATCCAGCTTCGGTTATTAATGATGCCGATCAAAAATTAGCATTAAAACAATTTACCGTTAAAGCTTATGGTGATTGGTCGCGTCAAGTTAAAAAAGACAACAGCCTTAAAAGCTTTATGACGTCAATGGAAGACCAGTATAAAACACTAAACATTACCACTGATGCCGAAGGTGGATCTGCTGTTGCTTCCGTGCTTTCAATGGATTTGATAGAATACGCCATTGAAATGTCGCCCATCCTTGGTCAGCTTGGTAAAAAGCAAGGTATCACCCGTGACTATACCGAGTTAGTGTTAATCTCTTACCCTTCGGTCGCTGACGGTCTAGAAAACGTTGCAGGTACGAGCTTTATTAATGGCCCTACCACCACGCAGGAATACGCTACCGTTAAATCAGAAGTAATTAAAGTTAACGCAGCGCCTAAAATCACTGACGAAGCACTGAAAGGCACAACATACAATGTTTATGCTGATCTAATCCGATTAATCGGTCGCGAAATTGCAATAACTTTGGCTGCCAAAGTACTGTTTGGTGATGGTACAGATCTGAACAGCACTGGTATGTTGGCGTCGGCTCGTGTAGACGTTGGTGTTGGTGGTGATTCTTTCAAGCCGTCAATGCACGCCAACGTTGCTGAGCGTAGGCCTCACGGTGTTTTCCCTGTTGTTTCTACTGGTGTAGCCGACTCTTTGGGTGTTACTTCGGTTGCAATAGCGGACTATTTTATTGACCTTAAAAATGCCTTGCCGACTATGTATCTTGGTAAAGCTTCGTTTCACTTTAACCGCAACACGTTAGGTGCAATTGAAAAAGTACGTGATGCAGACGGAAACCCATTGTTCATTAAGTCGCTAATGCAGGGTGGCCCAGCCACTATCCTTGGCTTCCCTGTAGTTATTGATGATACATTGCCAAATATCGCCGCAGGTTCTACACCAATTATTTTTGGTGATATCGCAAGCGCTTATGCAATGGCTAACGGTGACATTGATTACATGCAAGCAAACCCGTATAAGGAGCAAGGTGTAACGTACTTTGAATACAGCAAAGAGATTTTTGTTATTATGCAAGCTTCCGATGCGATTATCTTATGTGCGGTAACTACCGTTACTGAATAACCATTACGTAACAACCAATAAAAGGGTATAATTAAAAGGCGACTCTTGTCGCCTTTTCTATTTGGTGAAAATTATGTTTAGCAAAATAAAGTCTCAAGACACTAATGAAGTAGTAACGCTTGAAGAAGCAAAAAAGCAGCTTGGCTTGCTTGCCAGTGAAACGATAGACGACGCACTAATACAAATGTATATAGTCATGGCTTCCGATATTGCGCAAAGATTCACAAGGCGCTTACTATCGCCAGGTGTTATAGAGCTGGTTACATCTAATGTTGGCGCGTTCTTCCTTCCTTATGGCGGTTCTACTGATGAAGTTATTACTGCACAGACGATCGAAGATATACCGCAAGATGTTTCTTTTACTTACGAGCCAGTGTCAGAAATATTTACTTTTGATAGTGATGTAGACTTAACACAGGCAGTAAAAATAACCTTCAATACTGGCTATGCTTCGGGTTCAATCCCGTCTTGCGTAAAGATTGGCGTACTAATGGCAATAGCAAACTTTTATGAATTCCGTGAAGATTTTACAATTGACTCAAAGCCGTCAGAAATCCCGTTGACTTCACGACACTATTTAAGCATGGTTAAAATTCAGGTGATTTAAATGAGAGCATCCAGGCGAAAACACTACATAATGTTTCAAACACAAGTTAAAACTAAAAATAGTCATGGCGCGCGAGAAGAATCATATGTTGATGATTTTGATGCTCGATGTAATTTTAGGGTTTTATCGGGTGTTGAAATGGTTAAAAATAACGTTGATCTTGATAAAGAATACGCATCAATAAGAATGCAGAACAACGAAAACATAAATATGAACCACTTTATTCTGTACAACGGAAATCTTTTTGATATTATATCAATTAAACCAATGGAGCGGGACAGGGAAGTGGTTATAACTGTGTCGCGGCAAATATCAGGCAATAGGTGATCAAATGAACAGAACAGGCTTTTATCAGTCGCTTACCGCAAACGTCGGGGTAGGTGTAGAAGTATTTCCCGACTATGTGCCAAACGATGCAGATTACCCGGCAATAGCTTACAGACAAATAGCTGGTGGCGCTTCAGTCGGGCATGACGGCAAACCCTGGGGCAAGTGGGATACGTGGCGCATTTCAGTTGTTGGCAGTACCCGAGAAGAATGCGACATACTACTGGCGCAATTGGAAACCTTAGCTGGCTCCAAAAACGAACACTTCCAACAGTTCAGCTTTTTATATGCTGGTGATAACGAAAGCGTGCCAGAAGATAGTTATTTTTCTTCAACCATTGATTTTAAAACATACGACAGGTGAACGAATGGCAACTGGTAAAATACATTTAGCGGGCTTAGATGCAATACTGGAAGAACTAAACGGACTTGGCACCAACGTTAAGGAGGTTGCTAAAAAGTCGATTGAAACGTCATTAAAGAGCATTGAGGGCGACATGAAATCTAATGCACTGGCGGCGCTTAACAAAGGTTATTCACAGGGCGTAATAGTTAATTCAATCAGTAGCAAGGTAACGCTGAAGGATGATTTTATTTTCGCCAGCGTTGGCGTTTATAATATGTCAAACAAAACAGGCTCCAACGAGAGGCCTATAAATGCTGCTGTGTTAACCTTTTGGCATGAAAACGGTGTACAGCCTCACTCGACCTCTAAAGGATCAAGAAAGCGCAAAGAAACAGGGCAAGACAAGCAACTGCATAGAGGACTCAAACCTACGCCTTTTTTGTCTTCAGCTTTCGACGCTGGCGCGGGTGCCATACAGGAAAACCTAATAAAAGATTTAAACGATTTAACGTAAAAATAACTTGCTATATTAGTGGTTTTACCTCACTATTCCCAAGGTAATTAATTAATTAACGGAGTTAAAAAATGACAGTATTAGCAGCCGGAACCCTATTCAGGTTCTCAACTAACTTAGTAACACCGGCCTATTCAGTAGTGCCGGGCGTCCTTGATTTTGGCGCAATCGGCAACGTAGCCGAGGCAAAAGAAAACACAACCTTGGCTGACACAGAGAAAAAATTCGGTGTCGGAATGGTTGAAGCCCCAGACCAAACAGTTAAAGGCCAATTTTTATCACTCATTGCGGATGATCCAAGCGGCTTTCAGGATGATTTTCTTGATGCCTGTAAAGCTCAAACACCAATGTTGATAGAAATCGAGTATCCAGATAAGTCAACACCCGTCACTGGTACGGGAACTATTGCAGCCTTTAGTTACCAGCCTTTAGGGATGCAACTTGACCCGGCAAAAGGCGAAGATTGGATGATGTTTACTTGTCCTGGCAAGCAATCAAACGTAACATGGACTAAGCCGACTTAATGGTCGGCTTGACCTATTTAAACCAATTAAAAGGTAAACTGTAAAATGACAAATATTGTTAAAATAGATATTGAAGATACGGCGAATAAAAACGTTATAGTTGCTTCGTTTAACATTCAAGAGCTTGATGTAATGTCTTATTGTAGACGCTTGGACATGGTTAATGACATAATTGGCCTAGAAGACATAAACGACTTGCTCAAAAATCACTACCTTTTATGTGCGGCTCTGGCTTGTTCGTTACGGACAGATGATGGTGAGCTACTATACCCAAATAAAGATGCTTACCTTGATGTGGCTAAATTGCCACACTCACAAGTTAACGTTTTGGTGGTAGTAAATCAAACGGTTAACCCTATGGAACCGACGTTAGCCGCTAAAAAAAAGAGTTAAGAAATACCCCTCACCTAATGCTGATTAAATCTATTAGCGAACGAATGCAAATCCCTGTATTTGAAATCATGAAGTGGCCTAGTAGCGAATTATACTTGCAGGCCGCTTTTATCTCTTTTGATATCTGCGACGATGCGACACCCTCACTACTTGAACAGCAAGAAAATATGAGCGTTTCGGACTCAATAGCACAAATGAAAATGGAGTTAAAAAAATGAGTGAATTAAGATCAATAGCCTATACCGTCACTTTTGACGCGAAAGAAGGTGAAACGAATAGTAAAAAATTCGCATTAACCTTGAAGACGCTTGAACAAGACGCCGAAAAGGTTGATGCTGAGCTTGCAAGGCTGGCAAAAACCATTGGCGGCAAGCTCAATGAAAACATGACGATAACCACGGACAAGACAAAAACCGCAAGGATCGCACTAAGAGATGCCGCAAGAGAAGCCGGCAGAGCTGAAAAGCAATATTCTAAACTTGCGCGCGAGTACGTGCACGTAAACAGTTTAGTAGGCAAAACAGCCGAGCAAATAGAAATACTAAACGCACAATTTAGACTTGGTTCTGGTGCCACGCAAAAGCAAAAAGACGACATATCAGCGTTAATTAAAAAGCATGGCTCGCTTAACAGTGCGCTGAAAAAATCAGGTAAATCAACACAAGGCTTTGGTCGTAATGCTGGTATGGCCGGAGTTCAAGTTCAGCAATTTATGGGGCAAATACAAGGCGGTCAAAACGCCCTCTTAGCGTTTGGCCAGCAATCCGCCGATATTGGTATCGTGTTGGGCGCCCCAATGTTAGGTGCTATTGCTGGTATTAGTGCGTCACTTATTGGGATATTTCTACCTGCATTGTTTGATTCAGGCAAGGCTGTAGATGGTCTTGTGGAAAAAATGGAGGCATGGAAAAAAACAATTGGCCTAACCAGGGAACAAGCCGACTTTTTGATTAATACCGAAGTAGAAAGCGCAAAAGTAAGAGCAAAAAGCATAGCCACGTATACCGAAGAAATAACAGCAATACAGAAAACATTGGCTAACCAAAAACTTGCACTAGAAACGTTCGACCTTACCGTTAAAGCTAGAAAGAAAATGGTTGAAGCGCAAAGAAAGTCTAACGTCGAGCTAACAACGGCTGTCGCTCTAAGACAATCCGAAGTCACAGCGGTAACAGACTCAACCAAAAAGATCGACGTATACAATTCTTCTGTTGGTATGGGCACTGACAAGATAAAAGAAAACAAGGAAGCGATAAAAACTCAAAATGAAAGTTTAGACAAATTAATAAAATCACTTGCCGTTGAGTCAGCGTTGATTACCGGTAGTATCGGGGAGAAAAACAGATCTAAGGCTTTGCAGCTTGGCGCTAATGAAGCCCAGTTAAAGGCCGTCGATGTATTGTCTGACTTGATACAGAAACATAAAGACGAACAAAAAGCTATCGCTGGCGCTTCTGTAGAAAAAAGGAAAGCCATTGCGCTTGCTAAAAAAGAGCTTGAAATACAAGCGAAATATGATCCACAGGCAAAGCTAACCATACTTAAAAGCCAGTACAATGAAGAAAGAAAGCTGCTGAAAGGCAACACTTCGGCGCTGGAAAAAATAGACAGGAATTACGCCAGAAACAAACTAGCGATCAACGGCGATATGTGGGAAAAGGCAGCGGCACAACTTGAAGCCAGCCTTGAAAATAGCGACGATCTAATGATGGATTCAATAGGCACGTTTACTAGTGGGTTCGGTCAGGCAATGAGTGACGCCGTGCTAGAATCAGAAAACCTAGGTGATGCAATGTCCGGGCTATTTAAAAATGTCACTGGCAATATGATCTCGTTCTTTGCTGAATGGGCTGCACAAAAAATGATTATGTGGGCGCTTGATGAGACTATAGGTTCCTCAGTGCAAGCTAGTGCAGCCGTAACGACTACAGCTAACGCTGAAGCTGGGGTTTTACTTGCGGGAATTAATGCTTACGCTTCTGCTGCTGCTATCCCTTTTGTTGGCTTTGCAATGGCTCCGGCCGCTTCTGCCGCTGCTATGGCTGTAACACAACCATTAGCAACTGCTGCTTCTGCCTCCGCATTCGCTGGTGTGTTTGATGCTGGTGGTGATATTGGTAGTGGTAAATACGGCATAGTTTCAGAAATTGGTGACGAATTAGTCGGCGGCACTATGGTTTATAACGGGTCTCAATCCTCATTGGCTGTTACTGGTCGAGAGGATACTGCAAAAATGATGGGCGGAGGGCAGACAAACATTACCATTCAGTCAAGCGGAAACGCAAGTCCAGAAGCCATAGCAAGACAAGTTAACCGGGTATTAAAAAAAGGAGGTAAAGGTACACAAACAGCCATTTATGATGCTACAATAAAAGGACAAAGAAACCGAGGTAAAAAAAGGTAGCAAAAAAATGGTAAATATTTCTGACATTCCGTGGTCTGAATTCGCAATAAGCGACGTTAGAGTTACGTATATCAGTGATTCGCTTTCAAAGCGTCGGACGTTTCGCGACACGGGCGTTCTTCGCTATGAAATTGAATTAACCACACAGGAAATGAAAGACAGGATTGGCAGAGGTGTTAAGGCCAAACTTTCACGCGCCCACAATCAGGTAATGACTTTTGTTCATCCTCGAAGGGGCTTCACTCAAGGTCATGAGCCACTATCTAAAATACAAGTGACCTCCGCCTTAAAAGGTGCTGATAGCATCACTTTAACCTCTGTTGAGGCTTGGCAATTATTAGCAGGGGACTACATACAAATGCCCAACAGCACAAAAATGTATGAAGTCGCTGAAGACACGGCACTTGTCACTGGCGATCAAGACGTAGAGCTAACGGGCCAAATAATCATTGAATCATTGAGCGGTAACATTGCGTGTAATAACGTTGCATTTTACCTTGTTTCTAATGGCATTATTGAGTCAAGTGAAAGCGCCAGTGAAGATCAGGACATTCAAATAACACTAACACTAGTCGAGAACTTATAATGATAAACCCACCAATTGAAGTAGTAGACATATTAAGAAGTGGTAACTTTTCGTTTGCCAACTTGTTTACCATTAACTTAGGCGACGCTTACGGATTAGGCGGCGACTACATTCTATATTACACTGATCACGCATTTGATATTGATATCGGCGGAAATACATTTACCCCAAACAACGCACTTACCAAAACCAGTGGAATTAGTCGAAAGGCTTCTACTGGCTCTGACTCTGTAGAACTTGAATTTAGCGTTACTGATGCCAACCTAATTGGTGCCATTAATTCAAGAAAATACATAAACAAACCTACAAAAATAGAGCGCGCAATAATCGTAGACGGACAAGTCTTCATGAATTACCTGTTACCTATACGGACTGCGTGGGGCATTAACCATACGATAGACGGCGACCTAGGTAACAGGTCAATCACTCTTTCCATTGATTCATCCCTTGGTAATTTGACGGGAAACAATGGCTGGTATGCTCTGGATTCTTCCCATAAAAAAAGGCATTCAGGCGACAATATAATGCGCAATGTCGGAACAGTAATGACAAAGAAGCAGCAAGAAAAATACATAACTAATTTTTCAGGCGTTATAAATTCAGAAATAAAACCGCCAGCACTTCCTTTGATATACGGCTACAAGAGCGTGGAAGCAATCCCGATAGCTCATTTGAAGCACAGAAAAACACACACTAGTTACAGGCATTACTTTAGTACCACGATTTACTGTGTGAGTATTGGTGAATGTGACAATGTCGATCTGGAAAATATGCTAGTTGATGCCGAGCGCATAGATTTTACCGCAGTATCAAACACAAGTACCGATGTAGGCGGTTGGTCAGCTAGAGTTCGCAGCCCTTCGGATAATAACACAACAATACTGGGCGATAGTGGGCTTAACTTTTTCCTTGAAGGAATGGACACAGCCGAGCGAAATAGATTCTCTTCATCTTGGGGTAAGGGCTTAACTCTTCTGTTTTTAAAAAACCGAAATCGTGATGATTGGATCAACGAGGCACCCAAGGTAACGCTACCAGTGCGAGGTCTAAAAGTATTCGATGATAGGACTGGGCAAACGATTTACTCAAGAAATCCCATGTTACAGTATGCGGATTATTTACGCTCTGTAGATTATGGGGCTGGTAACCGTGGCATTTCAGTTTCAGCCACAGACAGCGCGACAATTGCCGATCATTTCGACAATTTACCCGACTCTTTAGGCAATCCAGGCATTAACGAAATATTCACAGACCTACAAATCGACACTGGCGAATCAATAAGTGATAATTTAAACATATGGATTGACGGGGTTAGACTTTATACTGCTGATTATTACGGCGAATACTCGTTAAGAGTTGAAAGCAAGGAAGCAGTTAGCTGGGATATTTTAGAGGGTGATTTATTTGACGGAGCATATCCCGACTATAACGCCGGAGAATTTACCGAACGACTAAACCAACTGACCTACACTATCAAGCAATTAGTCAAGGATAATTCGGATGGTGCAAGCCTTTCTGATCTGGTTGAAGTGGGTGTTGAAGCAACCTTTCCTGAAGACGGTTCAACAATACACACTGAATGGTTGGAAGAAGACGGTGGAATACATAATTTTAGTTCAAGTGAATTAACACACGTAAATAATTTGGAACAAGGTTTTTATTGGGCTATGGTAGACAGTCGCATCTCAAGAGAACCTAGAGAAATGACTATAAGCGTTGGCGCTATGGGCTGGCTATCAGAAGTTGGTGACGTTTACTCGTTTACGTCTGAAGTTATGGATCATAACGAAACCCTTTGGCGTGTGGTCGAGGTTACCGAGGATGATCAGTCAATAGAGCTAATGTTAAAGGCTTATAGTGATGATTTTTATACGCCAGACCCAGACGTTGTACCTGAACCAGTGGCATTAGCACAAACACCAACTAAAGCGCCATTACTGGCAGTTACCGGACTTGAGGTTATCGCTATTGACGGGGCATACTTCCTTAACTGGAATCCTATTGTTGACGCCCGCGCTGAATGGTATGCAGTAGAGGTAATACGTGACAGTGTTGTTGTTCAAACTAACCAGCGCCTAACGTCTCCGCCGATGTTACTTGAAGATCTGCAAGTGGGAGTATATGAAGCTAGTGTAACGGTAATAGGCACCAAAGATTCCAAAGATGAAGGTATCGAGTCGCTTTTTAATTTTACTATAGCTTTGCCGGAGCAGCCGACACTTACAATTAAGCCCAGGTCGCTTACTTGCGAAGTTATACCAAGCGTAACACAGCGTTTTCTTAACTCAGTATTCGAGTTAAAAATAGCAATAGTAAATGATATAAATGTAGATCCAGACGTCAGGCAATCAGGTTCATTTACTCTTGGCGATCTTGATGCTGACACTTTGTATTACGTATGGGTTAGAACTGTAAATCTAATCGGCGAATCGGATTGGACAGCGGCTACTTTCACTACCGGTCAAGGTGAGGAATATTTTGACATTTTAGATGAAAGACTGTTAGCTGCAAAAGATCTGCTTGATAACTTACCGTCGTTTATGACTGAGCAATACGATTCAATACGTAATATTTTTAGTGACGTTGAAATAACCGATAAAGCGATAAAGGTCGAGGAATCTTTGGCGCAAGAGGTAATTAAAAGGGGTGAAGAATTAACCCAAGCAACAAATGATATGGCGGCGTTTACCAATGGTAAATTTCCAATCACTGAAACTCAAATTAGTAACAATTCAATTAGCTCAGGTAAAATTTACAGTAATGCAATAATTACACGTCATATCCTGGCTTTGCAAATAGTCGCTGACCACTTAGTGTCTGACTCAATAGTGTCACGCCACGTGTCAACCGACACCATAGAAGCGGGGCATATTAAAGCGTTGGCGGTCATAGCCGGAAAGTTGGCTGCTGATTCCGTTGTTGCTATAAATATTGCCGCCAATCAAATAAGCGCAAACCATGTTGTTGCAGGTTCAATTACAGCTACTGAAATTGATGTGCTAGATCTTTTCGCCCAAAACATTAACGCAACCGGAACTATAAATGGGGCAAAGCTTGTCGGCGGTGAAATTACAGGTGTAACTATTAGCGCCGATGCAACTAGTTCAAGCTCTTGGTTTGGCGTAAAAGGAAGTGCCTCTACTGTTTTAGGTGATTCTGCTGGTGTTTATGGTGCTTATACAGGCGCAGGATCAGGTCGAGGTATTTCAGGTCACGGTGGGTTTGGGTCGGGTTATGGCGGTACGTTCTTTGGTGGCGGTAAAGGTATATCGTCTGTGTGTGGCACTGGCGGCACGGCAATTGAAGCTATAGGGGGTAGTTATGGTTTAACTGTGTCAGCTAACTTTGTCGGCGTAGATGTTAGTTCAAGCGGATCAGGTATAAGGGTATCAGCGTTCACTGACGGCGTTACCGTAACATCATCAAATGTTGGCGTTAGATCTTCGGGTTCTAGCGCTGCATTTTACGCTCAAAGCGGTGGTTATTTGCCATTCACAGGCGCGCATGAAGGGTTGATTTTAAAGTCCTCTTTAGCGCCAAAGGTGGGCGATATAGTTTCAAACATAAATACTATTCATGTGGCCGATGTTTCCAACTCATTTTCAAGAATGGGTATATCAATGAGCAAAGAAGATCGCACAGCCCGAGGTGCGTTAGTTAGTGTTAGTGAGCTAGACCATGACCAAATGCCCGCAGGGCTTAATAAGCCTTACATGAAGCGTTTTAGTGAAAACTACCATTTGGTTGTTTTTAACGCACTGGGTGAGGGCGCAATGAACGTTTGCGGTGAAGGTGGAGACATTAAAAACGGCGATCTTATTTGCACTAGTTCAATGCCGGGTAAGGGCATGAAGCAAGAAGATCAGGAATTCGTTAGAACATTTACGTTTGCAAGAGCGCTGCAAGATGTTATATTTAACGGCGGAACTGATGTTAAATATTTAATAGCAGTCGATTACATGCGATAAGGAATCATTTAAAATGGCTAAACAGTTTTTAATCGGAACCATTACGATTAACGACGGCGACACAATCGGGGCTTTAACGCTCCCGGTTGGCGTGACCGCTTCGTTTATATCTAGTGGCTCAAACATATTTATAAACGGGCTGAATCCCGTACAGGCTATAAGCGGCACTGACACGACGCTGACTTTTAACGAACCTTGGGCGGGCGGTAATCTTGTTAATGCCCCGCTGGTTGCGACGTTTTCAAGCGAGGGATTAGTTGAAGCTGTACAAAAAGCGCTATTAACCCAGCAACAACTAAATGCTATATTGTTAAATCATGAAGAGTTGTTAACGTCTACAAACACAACGGTAACTATTGACATAAACGGAACAGCGACGGACTTTACACCTTACCAGTACCTATCGGATCAAGTGTCAAGTTTGGTGGCTACAGCCAGCGGAGCCGCACAAGCACTAAGTGATCTAACTGATGATGTGGCTTTGCTTCAGCTCACTGTTAGTGGAATACAAGGCGATTTGAACGACGACTTAAACACATCAAATGATTATATGCTACGCGCGGGTGAGTATGCTGTTGGCGCGGTGGATACCTTGGGATCTTTAACTGGCGTTAATTCATCATTGCACTATGAAACTTATGCAATGCAATATGCTGTTAATCCAGTTGATGTTTTAGGAGTTAACACGGGTGTATTTTCTACATTGCATTACCACACTAAAATTGTAGCACTCAACGCCTTATCGCTTGTTTATCGTAATGATGCACTTAGTTATCGTGATTCAGCGTTAACTTATAGTAATAATGCGAGTGTTAGCGCAACCAATGCTGAAATAAGCAACCAGGCAAGTGAAGGATTTTCAGATGATGCAGAAAGTGACGCATTACTAGCAAGTCAATATGCGAACCATCCTGAAGACGTTTTTATACCAAATACAACTGATTACAGCGCTTTCCATTGGAAACAAAAAGCTGCAATAATTGTCGGTGGATCTGATGCGGATAGCTTAGGTGGCATTGTTGCTGCTAATTATTTTCACACAAACAACCACGCTGACAGGACTGGCGTTCTTGAGTTTATTGGTACAGCAAAAGACCCTGATGATTGGGTAACTGGCTCGTTTGCACCTTTCCACACTGATACTATTGCCAGTGATTACGTTGCAGGCTTTACCGTTTCAGGCGGGAATACTAATACACATACTGGTTGGCAAATGTTTAGTCATTCCGATTCAACGGTTGGTGATGATGATTTTTACCTTCGCAGCGGCAAGGCTGGTTTGTGGGAGGCTGAACAAAAAGTACTAACTGATGTTGGTATTCTTCGCGACGGAATAAAACCAAGCAATATCGAGATTGAACCGGCTAGTGGTGTGACCTCAATCGTTGGCGCCAGCCTGAACGTAGCCCCTGTTGGCGGACTTGTAAAGTTAACAGGTGCTGGTGCTATAGAGATAGAGTTGCCAGATTATAATTTTGGCATGTTCAACATTACAGCTACAGTTTATAACTATGGAGCCGCCACAACTTACGTTTATAGCTTATCCGGTTACAATTACGGATCAAATAATTCTATACTTAATAGCTACGCTCACGTTACGGGCCAGAAAGATAATGAAAGCAACACAGAGGTTAGGTTTGGTCAAAACGCAGGTGGAAAGCCTTGTATATGGCTCGGTAACTTAACTAGCTCTTGGTCTAACGCTGTAGTAGCCGTAAAAGATATTGTTGCTGGTTACTCTGGTGGTGATTCAAATAAATGGAACTCAGTGAGTATTGGTCTTCAAGTCACTGCATTTACAGTTATTGACAAAGCATTCGCTGTGGGCTATAGAACAGGCAACGTAGAGCGAATCACATTTGATCAAAGTATGAGTTTGCAGGATTATAACTCAAACACAATATCGTTAGTATCCCCTAGTACCACGGGCGCATTGAGGTTTAATACCTCCACTGGTTATCAAGGTGGGTTTACTGCTGAACTTGACGGCGTGGCACTGTCAGACAATGCCAATAGACCTGTATTTAAAATATCAAACGGCGGCGCTAATGCAGATGTACTTATCGCAAACAATAATATTTTAAGTGCGCACGCAACCGGACTAGACACCCGTGGCGAATTGACTTTGAATAGCCCAGATGGTACTGTTGGGCACAAGTTCGACAACGACATAACCGACAGTAGCAAGCTAAAGCTTCACTCAAATCATGCGACCATTAACGAGCTTGGGTTTTTTAATAATGCCGCAGCAAGAAGTGGCTCAGTTGTTGGTGATGGTAATTACTTTGGTTTGAAAGATGCGGCTGAAAACTGGGCAGTTAGGGTTGTTGCGAATGGTGAGACTTTGTTATGGCACTCAGGTGTGGCGAAGCTTAGTACAAAAGCGGACGGAGTTGACGTTACAGGTAACTTGACAATAAACGGCGGTACAGATATTCAAACGCAGCTTGACGACGTTCAATTACAAATCAATCAATCAATAGCATTGGGGATATTATCATGACATTACAAATACAAAGCGCAAATTTAAAAAGCCAAATGCAATCACGAATTAACGCATTGTCGTTAGCTCAAACCGCAGTAAACACGCCCCATTCAGCCAGTGACATAATGCTATGGTCGAATCGGGTTAAAGGGCTGGGCATTGATATTGTGCCGCTACAAACAATACTTGATTTATCAATATCTTTTGTCGATGGTTCAACAAGCACAGAAGACCTTACAATGTTGAATGCCGCGCGTTCAATAATCGAAAAGCAAGGGTTGAGAAACTTTAAGTTTCCCATGTGCGTTGGTCAAAATGGTTCCATAAACCTTAAAGGTATTGTTACTGGTATAGCATTGTCGCCGTATCAACTTTCTTTTTGGAGTGAGCAGTTTGTAGATCTTTCAAGTGTTGGAATTGCTGGTCATTACACCGCTATAACACCTGCTAACCCTGTTATTTTTTCAGGCGTTGGAGTTGCAGGTAATTTAACCCATATAGTTACCCCATCATTGACAGCCATTTCTGATGTTGTTGTTGATGTGATTGCTGATGGTATAAGCTATAAATTCAAGTATGACTCAATAATGGGGTCGGGTAATCTTGAGCGAATCTTGCTTGGCGGATTCATACAAGGTCTAGAGCCGAAAGTCGTTGTTTCTGACACTGTTGGTCATGGTAGCGCCGCCGATTATGGGTTTCAACCTAGACACGCATTCATGGTATCACCTATGGTAGCAGAATATGAAGGAATAGGAATCCCATTCGAGCATTCGCTATCAGTAAGTGTAACTAGCACGGAAGCATTCGGTAGTTCCAGTAATGGTGAATTTGCTGGTATCATGTACAGAAAGAAGAACGACTTAATATAACAAACATTTGAGGCTCATAAAATGAAAAGTATTAAACTTATAAATAAAATAGCTGGTTTCTTGCTGCCTGACAACCAGCAAGTTGAACCCGTTGAAAACGATTTTATTCGCACGTATCTTGATGATTCAAAAGCCCGGTACGTGGACTCAGTTTACAGGGTGAAGCAGCCACAATCGCCTGATGAAACGATGCGTATAGCGATAGTTAGCACAAAAGTAGACGGTATCGAGCAAGCGGACGACTATCACCTTAAAATAAAGGTCGGCTCTAACACTTCGCACAAGCTCGAAGCTAGAAATGCAAAAGATGAGTTGTACACGTATTTGAATGGTGCGGGTGATATAACGTTGGCTGGTGGCTCTGATGGTCACTATGTAATTCCGGTGGAATCATTTAAAGGCGGCACTGCTACCACTTTGGAAGTTCAATTTGAATTTGGAAAGGCTGAAATTGTATTTGATTGGCACAATAAAGGCGTGTACTTGATTACGGAAGAAAATATAAATGCATTCCTACCAAAGGATAAAAAGATCCTGTTTGATGGTGCTGTGTTTTCTGTCTATTAAAATACATTGACGCAACTCAATTAGCCGCTTTTTAGCGGTTTTTTGTTGTCAAAAATACAGTATTACTATAGTATTGACTTAATTTAAACTTCAAAGGCCTGTAACAATGACAGAGGACGCAAAAGAGCTACCGTTTAACCAAACCCTATTCAACATAGATAAAACGTTAACAGCGGTTGCTAGACACACAAAAGAAAACTACAAGCAAATAGCAATATTAACCAGTCTTGTTGTGACTCAAGGGGAATACATTACAAAACAGCAAACAATTGCCGCCATTAAAAAAGAAAGATTTAATATGTGGTTAAAGATGTTAACAGGCGCTTCATTGATTATGTCAATGTTTTACGGTGCATACTCACTAAAGCCTGCTGCCATGATCAGTAAGTTAGATGCTGTTTACATACAGAAGGAAGAAAAAAAGGAGCGGCGACCATTAATCAAATGATGAAATTCAGGCAATAAAAAAGGCTGATATTTCTATCGGCCTTTTTAGTGTTTATTTTTTCTGGGCTGTTATTAGCTTATTAAGCTAAGACTGGTTATTGATATATTGCTGGGATCATCATCAAAATGATCGGCAGCGATAAGTTCCTTGACTTTAATGTAACCATCGTAAAGCTCAATTAACTTTGTTCTTGTGATTACTCCATCAATAATTTTACCTTTGTGATTTGTTGCGTAGAAATGATATACAAATGCTCTTTCAGCTTCAGCTTTTGCTGGCTTCACACTTGGCATTGGCGGGGTGTTACTGGCTGGTTTAAGCCCATAAGACAAATCAAGCTCACCTGTTAACTTTTCAATTTCATTTCTTAACTGGTTATTTTCTACTCTTAAATCATGTAAGTTTTTCATGCTACTGTTCCTAAATGTTAAATATAAAAGTGTAAGAATAAATGGCACTAGCAAGACAGGATAAGCCCATGCCAGTATAAATCGCACCAATAACCAAAGCCGGATGATCTGAATCTAGTTTAATGTATTTCATAATATTCCTTATTCCTTTATTTTGTTTGTAAACTAATTATAGTTGCTATCTCATTTATTGCAAGTAATCACACATAAAATAACAACTATTTAATTGTACTCGTTTGATCACGTCCTTGTGATCGGTTTGGTTAAGGTTCCTTATTGCTGTTTTTGTAGCTCCGCATTCAAAAAGCTATAGGTACGAGGACGGCTAACGCTATTGAATGCTCTTAATATGCTAAGTGCTACCTCCATGCTTTGCCTGGATTTTTGGTAATCGCGCCTTTCGTTAGCTGAGCCTTGATTGCCAGCCGAAGCCCTGTGATACAGCGCCACATCTATGTATGAATCGGCTAGTGATAAAAAATCTTTGCAGATGCCTTTTTTTATCGCTTTTTTTCTTTCAGTTAGCGTTCTGAACTTTAGTGTACTAAACATTTTATGCTCCATTAAAAGGGAATGTCGTCGTCAAAATCAATACTGGGCTCTTGAGGGTTTGTTTTTGGTGCCTGTGGCTGTTGCGCTTGTTGTTGTTGCGGCTGCTGCTTAAATCCGCCCTGGCTTGGTTGTTGCGCTTGCTGCTGGCCGCCTGAATCGCTTTGCTGGTTCCCGCCTAGCATCTCCATTTTACCACCGAAACCCTGTAGAACAATTTCAGTAGTGTAAACGTCCACGCCTTCGTTGTTTGTCCATTTGCGAGTCTGCAATGCACCCTCAATATAGACTTTCGAGCCTTTTTTAAGGTACTGTCCCGCAATATCTGCAAGCTTTCCAAAAATGACAACCCGGTGCCATTCAGTTTTTTCTTTTTTCTCACCCGTTTCTTTATCCTTCCAACTTTCAGAAGTTGCAATTGTTAGGTTTGCAACTGCACCGCCGTTAGGCATGTAACGAACTTCTGGATCTTTACCTAAATTGCCAAGAATAATTACTTTATTAACACCGCTCATATTGTTACCTTTATTTAATGTTTTAATGATTTGCTAAGAGCTGTATTAAAAACCTTTTAACACAGCTTGTCAACTGTTTATTGTTGTCTTTGTTTAATTAGTTAAGTGTTGCTTTATTATTGCCAGTTAAAACCATCCTCTGTCGTTTTAGGTGCTGTTTCTGCGTCTGCTTCTATGCCACTATGAACAACTGTTTCTGGGCGCTCTTCGCCCTCAAACATTGCATCGTCAACGGCAGGTACACCCGTAGCTTTACCTTGCTTCGTTAGCACTTCCTGTGATTCCTTTTCTTTTTGTGCGTTTATTATCGCGTCGAACTCGGAAGCGGAGCTTTTACAGCGCTCCTTATGATCGAGAAGCTTGGCTTTCAACTTGGTAGGGACTTTGTTCCAGCAATCAACCAATGATGCGGTGCCACCTTCACAACTCATTTGTAAGTTGCTTTCCCATAATGGAATGTCTTTATCAATTTTAATTCCACTATCAACCCACTCTATCAATGCTTTGCCGTGGCTCTCGCCCAAGTAACCCTCACCATTACCAAAAATAGGTGCAAGCTCATCTGGCATTTTTAGAAAATCCTGGTTATAACCTTTGTTATACATCATCATTGAAACCGTCATTTCGTACATTGTGTTTCGTTCGGTTATTGGCTGTAGCCCCAGGCTTTTAACGTCACGCATGTTGCTAAAGTCTGTCTTTTCGCGCGCCCTCATACATAATATAACGTGCATATCACATTGCAAATAAGCATTAGTTAGACGCTTCCATTCAGCTTTGGCTTTGATCCAGTTCTTATTGCCGTTCCTGCCATTTGCGAGCGCTATATCTTCACAGCCCCCTATACCTTCCCAGGCATGCGAAAAGCTATCTATTATTAGCACCTTTACACCAGCCGCTTGGAATTCATTTATGGCTTGTATATGCCGATCTGGTGAGTATGGCGCATGAAACGGCGCATGTAAAAACTGACCTGGCAATATGTCGGCGCTTAAAAGTCCTCGCTTATTTTCAGTGTCTAACATTCCAATCTTGGAGGCGTCGCCGTCAGCCATGCCTAGAGCAAGCAATAAAGCTGTGTGCGTTTTTCCTTCCCCGCTTGGTGCCGCTATCGCAACGACAACTTTAGACCCTGCTCGTACTGCTGGTTGTATGTTTAAAATACCCATTTTATTTATTCCTGTTTACTGGTTTAAAGAATAATCATCAAGATTATATTTTTTTAATATGTATTGCGGTGTGGTCATTGTTTCCGGTCTTTTACCGTATGCAGGGTAAATATTATGCTGCCGTGCTTTTTTGACCAAACTAAGCGCCCGCTTATATTGTTGGCGACCTATTTCTATTTCTTTTTCACCCATTACCCAAGGTTTAACAACATAAGGTGCCGATTTTTCTTGAGCAAATAAGACCAGCTCAGGGACATCTTTACCTGTTGCCTTTTTTATAACATCTTTTTGCAATGCCATTTTTAGGTAATATCCGTAATCATAAGCATGCCTGGCGAATTTTTCAGGGTGCGCTGATTGGCATGTTTTGTAATCCCATACTGAGTTCAGACGGGTTACCATATCCGGCTTAACTTTAACGAGTACGCCCTCTATTTCAGCCGTGAACGTTTGCTCAACTTCCATAAACCTCATGGCTGCAACAACTTTGGGGTTGTCATTCCGAAGCACTTCTTCACGCATCAAGCAAATAGTATCGAAATCGCGGGGCGCTACAATGACTTTTCCTTTGTTAGCAATTAGATGTAACCGTTCTTCAAAATCCATAATGTTCAAGTGCGGGATCTTATTAATGGCGAATGCCCTTAAAGCATCCCCTGTATATTTTGAAAGACCTGTTATGCCGTATGATTTTAGCGCTGCTTTTAATGCGACGTCACTTGTTAGTAATTCGTTTTTAACGAGTTCACCGCCAGGTAATTCATGCTTTCGACCTTCGTATATTTTTTTATCAAAGCCACGGGCGAAATCATCGTTAAATAGCTTAGGTTCCAAAACCGCAGCATGTGAGGCAATACCAAAATGTAACGCAGCACTTTCCTTCATCTCTCCACGCTTCCAATGCGCAAGTGATTGGTTGTAAACGGTACACAGGGCAGTACCAGAGATATAGTCTTTTAACGTCCCTGTTTCGCTGTTGTGGTAATCTTCGTTCGTCATTTCGTCGGCGGAGTATCGCGGCTTAATTCGGATGGGTGTAGTTTGCGCTTCAGTCATAATGTAAACCTTGTCAATTGATTGAAGCGCTATTGTATTGACAAACTATCCTAATTGCAAGTACTCATTGAAAGCTTTTTTTATTTCATCTAAACCATAGGTGTAACAAAACATAAAATTAGCTTTTGAAAATATACCTGCAAACTGTTTTTGCTCAGGTGAAACCCTGGCAGCGCCGCTATTTCTTTTTAGCTCGAAACATATGCCAGAAAACTCACCGTGCGGAATTGGAAGGATCAAGTCTGGTACACCCTTCTTCATGCCTTTTTTCCTTAATTTTGCACGGTATTGCGGTGCTGATTTTGACTCGTTAGCAACATGGAAGCAAGCCTTGAAATACTCATTGTGATTGTAATCCAGCCATAACATGAAGTTTATTAGATCTTCGTCTTCGTACGGACAGGCTTTTGTCCTGTCGGGATTGCCCTTATAAGTTTTAATCATTAAGTTCTGCCTCAAAGTTTTTACGTCTAATTATTGATTTGCCGGCTTTGCCAATTCTATGAGTTATTTCAGTCGGTATTCTGATTAACTTTGAACCGCACAAGGCTTCAGCTGTTCTTAACTTACCAAGCGCTTGTATGTCGCACTTGTTAACGTGCATTTTCACAAATTCCTTGCGCCACTTGATCTTGCAGATATTGTTTGAGTGAAATGGGGAAAAGAATTCTTTTGCTATTTCATGACCCTCAAGAATGTAAGTTACCAACAACCCTTGGCCAGAGCAAGGCGTTAACTTCATGCCCAATACTTTTTTATATTCGCTATGAGTGTAAGACGTGTTTAATAGTCGATCGTTTGGATCTATTAACTGGGCTTTACATTCAGGGTTTCTACATTCACGCGCACAAGGATCGTTTTTCTCTTTACATGCACCACAAAGGTTGTACTTGAAAAATGCCTCACATCGTTTGGATTCCGGTGTAAGCTCGTGCTGACCAGCTAGGCGACGTTTAGCGTTTATTGCTGGTAAAGACCTGTTGTAGTCGTTATCGTACTCGTGCCGACCATTACAGCGCCTTGCTAACAATGAATTCATATGTTTACAATTATCATCAGGGCATTGTTGAGGTAGTCGCTTCTCACCTTCTGCTTTCTTTTCCACTGCACCCTCAAGTATTGGGTTTTCATATAGCGGCCCTAACCGCTCCATAACTTCAGCGTAATCTAATATGAGACAATCAGTTTTTGTGAAATCGTCGTCTTTTTCTGGGATTCGGAATCCACGCCCCATTGTTTGAATGAGTAACACTAATGAGTCCAAAGGTCTAAGATAACAAACAACGTCAATTCGCGGATTGTTATAGCCCGTTGATAGCACGCCAACATTAAGAAGGAACTTAATCTTACCGGAGCGACTCGCTTTTAATATACGTCTACGCTCTTTTGCTGTTGTGGCCTCTGTTATTATCCCAAAACTCCCAGGCGGCAGGGCTTTTGAAGCCTCGACACAATGCCGTTTGGTTGTACAGAAGATGATTACACCCAATCGATCATGTGTTCTTTCGACAATTTCTTGTATTATTTCTTGTGTTAATGTTGGGTCTGATAGCGTGACCTTTTCTAGTTCGTCATCATTAAACTTGTTACCATCAAGATCAACGGATATGGTAGAAAAGTCGTATTTCTTACCTTTGTCTTTCGGAAAGCCGAAGACGGGCGGCACCAACCAGCCCCATTCTACTAGCTGCTCAGTGGATAACTCGTATAAGCATTTCTTCCAAAAAGTACCAATCAAATGCTCTTTTCCACGAAAAGGTGAGCCAGTACCGCCAATGATTCTTATTTTAGGGTTGACTTTTTGAAAGTAACGAATAATGCGCATATATTGGCAATCATCATTGTCAAAATTAACCTGGTGGCATTCGTCAATCATTAGCAAATCAATTTTAACCTCATAACATATTTTGCCGTCTTGATCGTGATGATAGCCAAACGGGTATTTCAGATCGCCATTGGCCAGGGCGTTTTCCGGGGTGTTTAATCCTATCCCATTAAAGACCGTCTTTTCCGATCCGTATATCGCAGGAAATCGCGTAGATCGCGCATTTAATGAAGAGCAAAAGACGCTATTATTAACTTGTGCATTCCACGCAAAATCACTATTCTGTTCCACTAACTCGCCCTGCCTAGCAAGGACTAGTGCGCGACCACTTTTAGAGCAAACATGATCAGCCGCAAAAGCGTAAAGCGCAGTCTTGCCACCACCAACGGAAATATAAACAAAAGCAGGATCGGCACTTTCCATGCAGTGCTCAATGATAGCTTTTATAATTGGGTCTTGATATTCACGAGGCAAAAATTTATCTTTGGGCGTGAACTTGTCAATAATAGCTTGTGATACTTTATTTATTTGCGTAGTCATAGTTTAATACCTTCCGATACTGGCTTTGTTATCGTGAACTTTCCGTATGGTTCGCCGTCAATTATTCGAACGTCGTAACCTTTGTCAAGTAAGTCCTGTGCGTGCTCTGGGCACCTTACCGCTATTGTAACGCCGTGGTCACGATAAGCAGCCGCGCAATAATCAAGGTTACTAGCATCGAAACAAACGTACATTGATGCGGTTGTTTTGTACCAAAATTGCAAAGCGTCCACTGGATCGATTATTAAGACTCTTTTTTTATTGCCTTTAATCTCATAAGTCGAACCATAAGATACGCCGCCCGCTATGAATGCAACTTGTCGTCCGCCCGTGTAATCAGCGTCATATTTAGCCAGGTTAACGAGTACGCCGCTCTCATTCATCATAGGCCAGTAATCTACGCCATTAAAGAATGGTTGCGCTTGAGGGTTGGCAACTGATAAGCAAAGTAAAGCCATGCTATGGCACCACTCGCACTTAACTAGAAACCGCTCAACAAGCTCATGGTTTTGCTTGTGCGATATCGGCGTTGACCTTGAAGGAGTGGCGCGTGCCTTAACCTTGGCTTTGTTGATTACTTCAAGCGGTACATGATTTACGTAGTCGGCCATTTGATTAGTAAAGTCGTTGAAATTTATGTTTGTCAGTTTAAGTATTACGTCTTCTGCTGACAACATAGAATCCGCAGCACATGAACGGCAAAATAAAGATAACCGTCCGTTAGTTTCCCGCCAGTGGGCGCGATCATCGCCGCCGCAGCAAGGGCAAGATGCGTTTTTTGTATTGCGCCCTTTGAATTCACCAACCACGATCCCGTACATGGAAAGCACTTCAACCCATAGCCCGGATAACTTGTCTTGAACATCGTTATAATAATTAATGCCCATCACATACCCCAGCGGTAATCATAGTCGCGGAAATATGTTCCCTTTACGTATTCATCAATATCAAAGCCAGGGGTGTTTATCACGTCAAATGCTAGTTCTACTAGTTGCTCGCTATCTTGCTCTTTATTAAACATATTATTTAGCCTTTCAAGTGTGGGTTAATGTAAATCTTACCTTCATGCAACACGCATATTCTTTTTTGCTCTAGCATTGGCATAAGAACACTTTTGATCTTCCCTGTTAGGTTAGGGGTGCCAGTAAAAGGTTTAACGTCTTTTAAGTTAGATCTTAGTGTTGAAAATGGTACTACTAATTTTCCCTTTTCGCAATAGTTTAAAATTCTCTCTAAAATCTTATCATATTCAGCGCTACTGCCTGTGAACCCTAGTTTGTCAGCGGCTTCAAGGTAAGACTTAGTGATCTCCTTAAATATGTGTAACGCTTGCTTGACTGTTGAAACGCTAATTAGACATTGCTTTGTCCCACCTTCGCGCCACTCTTCTATGGCATGAAGAATTGCCGATACTTTCATTATTTGCTTGTCAGACTTGCCAACGAATCCGCGCGTCATGTTATTGGAGTAGATACCAGTATCGCCCATTTCTGGCTCAAGTTTTGCTCTGTATTGTGCTATCAAGTCCATAGAATCTTCATCAAACCTTAAAATCGTTTTGTCTTCACGAACCAGGTTAAAGATCATTTTTGAATAATCCATTGAGACTTCAGGGGATATTATTTTTCTCTTCAGGGCTTTCCCGTTTTCGTCTACAAACTCTCGCTTTCCTAATAATGTACTCTCCATTATCAGTAGGAATCGCTCACTAATCCCGCGACCACTTAAACCAGCCTCAAAAATAGATTTTATAGACTCATTTTGCGCCAGTACAGCTATGGTGCCAATTGCACGGCAATTAATGTCGTCTGAACCGGCGCGTACGATGCTAACCATTTCAGCGTCCCACCCCTTTAAGAATATACCATGATTAGCTTTTTTATCGCCGTAAACGTTACCAAGGATTATATTAATTGCGTCAGCTTCAGGGCTTACAATATTAAAAACACCCCTTTGTTTCGCCATCATTCTACTGATGCCCTCTGGGGTTGCATCATCAACGAAATACTTATAAATACAATGCTTATCGTTTAGCGTGTAAAGCCTTTGTAAATCATCATCAAATGCTAGTGCCTCATTGGCATTGTTAGCGGATTTCATCTCTTTTTTAAGTGCTGAGATGCGTATTTTTATTTTTCGTTGCTCGGCGGCTGCTGATTTGTTAACTGAATCAAGCGCCAATTGAACAGGGTCACTAAGTTCCTCATGAACTCCGGACTTTCCTGTGCTTGGCGGTTGCGCGCAAACAATGTATAAATTTACAGGCTTTTCTTTGCCATAATAACTAAAGTAAAATGATTTGCTCATAGCGCTGGCAACAATACCCAGGCCATGGCCAAAGGCGGTGTTAACGGGAAATTGAAACGAAGCCGCAATTTCTCTGGCCATATCGGAAAGCAAACCCTCATTAGGAACTATATTGATTTTACTTAAAATCTCGTTTCCGTCGGTATTGTCATTGGGGTTAGTCCAGACATGGATCGCGCCAACTTTTGGGTAATTTCCACTTTCAAGTAATATTCTAGCAGCTAGTTTGCCAGTTGCGCGTTCTTGGTTTATGGCGTATTCAACGTGATCTATTTCTTGGTTGCTTATATTCATACTTTTACCTTTAACATACTGATTCAGGATTGACACGCTAATTTATCTTGAGAATAATATCTGAACAACTTCACATTGTCCAGATATAAACACAAATTAGTTGACTGCTATTTCTTTTTTGGGCTCTTCATCCCCGAACCTAACCTCTAACTTAACGCTTATTGATATTTTAACTTCGCGCAAAAAGTGTATTTTTCCCCCTTTCTGCACGTAACTGGACTCAGGGCAGTACTTTAAAAACTCTAGCATTTGACACGCACCCGTTCCTAATCGTGTTCCTGCTTTAAATACAATCGGTGCTATGCCTGTGTTTCGTTCTAACATGTTCGCCATTTTATTTACCTTGTTGTTTTGTTGTTGTTGGTCTTCGTTAAAGGGGCACAGTAAAGTATAATCAACCTACTGTAAACTGTTTTTGCGGTTAATCAAAGCCGTTAGGTTCACGAATAAATCTAATCATTTCGGCTTTGCCACCGTTATTGTTGGGAGTCCATACCGGGAAGCATACCGGGAAATTGGCACCACTTCGTGTCAGCTTGTTTGTTTTTTTATCCAGGCGCATAAATGGCGTACCGTCAAATTTTGCAAACTGTATTCGTCCGTCCGGAACCCAGATGTAGGAAGCTGTAGCCTCGACAAATTGAAACCATGCGGCATCCGGCGCGTGCTTAACACATGAAAGAATTGTCGCCCCGTTTACTGCTTGTGCTGCTGCGTACCTGACAAATTTACCTGCCATTGAAAACGGTGGGTTCATCCATGCGGCAGGGTTAACGACTCTTTCAGGGTATGTAAGCCCTTGCTTGTATATGTCGCCCGCCCAGTCCTGCTTCATGGCATCGTCTTCTTTTGTGTAAAATTTTGGAGCTTTAGCGCTTAAATCGGTAGCGCAAACATCCAAAATAATAGTCGCATTGGTTAATCGTTGGATTTGATCAATCATCCATGCGGGCGTTTGACTGTTATCTGCTTCACTTTCTTTTGAATGATACGCCGTTGCTTGCATTTGTTTATTCCTTATTTGCTATTGAGAATACAGCAACCGTACTAAGCTCAACCACGTGAGTTACCAGGTGCTTTCGATTTGAATCATACAGTTTGAACTCTACAGGCCAGCAAAGGTTATTCATGTGTTCAAAGTAAGATTCCGCAATATTAATTATCATCTCCTTATCGGATAGCGATAAATCAAAGTTCCACGGCATTAATCCCCGCCCGTCACGGACGCTATAAAAGTAATCGATTTGCATTTGTTTATCTCTTATTTGTTGTTTAGTAAAGCTGCATTTTTAGGTAGCAACATTAGACCGTTATTTTCTTTTACATATTCAAAAGCGTCAGCGTCGTATTGCATTGACCAATCACTATGCGCCTTATCGGCTCTGCTTTTTGCGCATTCAAAACTTCCGTATTCGATAAAGTAACAATTCTTTAGTGGGCTGTTACCGGGAAATGTAAAAAAGAAGTGCTCGATCTTTTCTACCTGGGTGGCGTTATGAACATCTAACCGCTTATTTGTTCTGGTGTTTAGCACTCTAGCGTGCGTGCCACCTACTTTAAGAATTCGCATAACCTGACCAGTGCGACATGCAGAGCCTTTTTCACCGACTTTTAACTTTCCTATTGTTGTTTTCATAATATACCCTTTAAATGGTTGGTTGCTTGATGAGATGAATATTATATCAATTGATTTATGCTGTCAACACTTTTGAGCTGATCTACTGCTTTTGAGTTATACATTATTTGTCCTTTTTAATTCATTTATACAAATGGCAATACCGTGTAAATCATCAATGCTAAGATCAAATAACTTCTCAATCTTTAATTCAGTAGCTGTTGGTTTTTTCCTGTATTCAGTGTGTATGTTCCATTCAGGGTTTGGCAAGGTAACCCATCCCGACAGGGAGTCGAAAGCTTTAACTTGTATATCATTCTCACTTGGACACTCCGCCCACCAGTTAATTAGATCAGCGTGAATGTGTCGCTTTTTTTCTTTTGGTAATTCGAATGTGCATAGTTCACATGGGTATATACTGCCACCTTTCTCCCTAATAAACCAACTCCTAGTAACACAATTGTATGCAATAGAATGCTCACCAGTGTGTAGCAAGTTGAAGTTAGAATAAGTGCACAAAACCTTATCACCCACTTTTAAAATATGCTTTTTTGCTAGTTCTTGTAAATTCATTTTAAAATTTCACCTTGTAATTGATTGTGTTAATTGTTTCAAATTGATTCTTTACCACTTCAAATGTAAAGTTTGATTTTGAGCCGATGTAAGCGCCGATTGCGTTCGCCACCATATCGCCAACCTCAGCGTTACCTTTGCCTGAAAACTTGTCGTACGCCTCTTTGCTAAGTCCCACACTTAAAGTGTACCAGAACGCTTCTTTTTCACTGTAGCCACTAAACTTTAGTGTTGCACTTATTGCCGCAGTAGCTGCCAAGTGCATATATTTATCTTTGCCAATTTCCCCTGCATTTGAATTAAAGGCGATAGACAGTAACATCAAAGCCGTGCATTTCACTTTATTTAGTTTCATGTTGCGCTTACCTCTTGCTGATCTTTAATTTCAGAAAGTAACTTTATTAGTAGCGTTGACTCTGCTGACCATGCTACTGAGCGTGCTGACCGTGTTGGCCCTGCTGCTGACCGTGTTGACCCTGCCGCTGACTCTGCCGCTGACTCTGCTGACTCTAACACTGAGTAGGCCGCTGAATGTGCTGACTTTGCTGGTTTCTGCTTTGAGCATATTTCTGCTGAACTTGCTGTTGATCTTGCTGCGAACCATGCTGCTGAACTTGCATTATTTGCGGCTAAATATGACACGGATTCGGCTGCTGACCAGTCCGCATTATCAGGCGACTCATGACATTTTATAACCATATCCATTGCTGACTTAACAGTATAACTACGGCAATTTTCTTTTAACTTACTCAGCCGCGCTATTGCTAGTTTATGCTTAACACTTTCAATGTCAGCGTTAAGGGGTATGGCTTTAAGCAATCTAACTGGAAACGTCTTAGCTTCGTCAACTGACAACCCTTCGAATATCCCTTCAGCTAAATAAACCAACCAAGGCGGAAGTTTCATCTCGGCGATTGCCTTTTCCAATGTCCCCTCACTTGATTGTGTGGCGCAACCGAAAAAACAACCGATTAGCGTAACTTTGTCAAACCAAGCACCCTGGCGAAGCCTGTCAAGTCGCTGGTGCTCTTCCATTTCTGCAATCCAATGTGTGGCAGTTGCTTTGTTCCATGTTTTAGTAATATTCATTATTTATTCACCTTTAATTTAAGAAGGTTAAAGTGCCAACCTGAAATTTTACCGACAACTTCAAAGTCTTCTTGGGATACTGTGCAGCACCATAACATATCACCAGACACAGAAGACAATTCAAATGGATTTACTGAAGATACTATTGCCGCACCGTAACCCTTTAGCGATGACCTTAATTGGTCGCCGTCTTTCCTGTGAACTATGTCGCCAACATTAAAATTATTCATTATTTATTCACCTTTTATTCATATTAGAAGAACCTGAAGTATAGAGTAAACTAATATCAGTTGTCAACTAATAAACACTTAATAGTTTACATTTTTCCAAAAAGCACGATTTAGGGGTGATTTTGGGGATTTCGTGGGGCGTTTTGGGGTGATCGTACAGAAAACAAACAACTGCTCTGTATGTCAATAGGTCACTGGGCTGTAGCGGTTCACGTTTGAAAATGGGGGAAAATGGGGGAAAACCACCCCGCGCTGTAGCCCTTTACCAGCAAGGGCTGTAGAAATCCGTGGGGCGTTTGGGGTGGTTTTGGGGGGTTATTACATATTATATAATTATTATTAGTGAATCAAAGCCGTGAATAGATATTCATTCTTTGTGCATATACTTAGTTATTATATGTACATTACCGCGCAACGGCAGGGTTTTAATGATTTTAAACCGAATGTAACACACAGTAGTTGCACATTCTCTTTCTTTTAATTTAGTATATATATATATAAAACACCCCTATATATAGATAATAAGACTTAAACCCTTTAGATACGTAGCCTGTAGCGTGGGGCGTTTTACCCCAAAACCACCCCACGACCACCCCATTTTATGAATTGATACTGTTGAGGCCTTATAAACAAAGGCCTGTAGCGTGGGGCGATTTGGGGCGATTCACCGGCGCGAAATTTTAAACATCTGGTCAACCACTAATATATAAGCATTTGTAAACTATCATCTGTATTGATTGATTTACTTTTAGGTTTTTGGTACAATTAGTACTTAATAATTAACAAGTAACGGGAATAAACAAATGAGACAGAACGAAGCGCAATTTCAAGCTATCTGGGGAGAACACCGGGATGAGTGGTCTAAAGCATGCAATGCTGGCTACACACACTTGTTTAAAGGTGAAACACGCACTAACGCATGTAGTTCACAAGAGATAAGCAGACAAGCGTTATCTGCCTTTATGAAGCGCAACAAGTATAATCACGCTAAATATGTAGAATACCACGCACTAGGTATTCCTTTAGCTGTTGCTGACATGTTGACGACTGAGCGGTTAACTCATGAACAGAAGTTAATTGAATCGGCAGTAAAACCAAGCAAAAAAACCAAGCGCCCGGTTAATGTAGAAGCTAATCACCGTAAAGCAATGCTACAAAGCATAGATAGCACGTTTGACGAATAACAACCAATTCACCCACTAAACTAAACGAGTAAATAAAATGAATAAAGCAGAAACTAAAGCACTAGTAAAAGCAGCAGCAAGCCACGAAGTAGTTGTACAGTTGACAAGCGGGAATATTACAAGTATCAATATACCCCATTACGTGAATGCCGACGAAAGCACTGTAACCTTGCTAGATGGGCAAGAAGGTAAGGTGGAGGCGTTTTTAAAGAGAAACAAGATCGTCATTTACCGCAACCCTAGTACTGTTACTAATATCATTAAACCACTAAAGGCACCTTTTAAGGGTTCAACCGTTTCATTAGCGAATGATTCACTAGTTGATGATTTAGAGGCACTATCATCTGAACTTGATAATGAGGCTGAAGAAGATGAAGGATCATCTAAAAGTATTGCTGATTTAATGGCTGGCTCTGAATCTTCTACAGAAAATAGCGAATCTTAATCCATGACTAAAAAGCTATGTACCTATGTAGCTTGTCGCGTCGTTGTTAATCATAGCAACGACGGAACACCTCCACGATGCCCCAAGCACCCTTCAAACTTCAAGCGTAAACAACCAACCACTGAAGATCGCAAGAAGCTTTACGCGCACCAATTCGACGCTACAGGTAAGAATATCTACGCATCATACGATTGGAAGAAGCTAAGGGCAGCCAAGAAACTCAAAAACCCATTATGTGAACATTGCTTTAAGCGAGGTATTTTTGTGCCAATGAAGGTTGCAGATCATATAATCGAAATTGAGGACGGTGGGCAAATCTGGAACATAGACAACTTACAATCGCTATGTGCCAAGTGTGACCGGGTGAAGACAGCTAAGGAAGCAAAAGAACGTCGTCGTGGTCGTGATGAATACGGCTATTTAAAATAAATTGAATTTGTTAACGATTTAGTGTTGACAGCACTAAGTTGTTAGCGTATATTTATATTAATTCAAACAAACCAACAAACAGGTATAAATACAATGACAACATTAAACGAAGTAAAATTAGCGGTAAAAGTAGCAGCCGATATTACAGCAGACTTAGGCCCAACGGTAGGCTCTCCGGAATGGATGATGGAGAACGCAGTCGCTTTAGCTGAGGATGATGCTTTGACCAGTGAAGAGTTTAATAATATCTATCAGAACGCTACAGTGGACGACTTAGAGCCAACAGGCTTTGAGGCTCGTTGTCAAGTGGTTACCTTTGCTAAACCAACTAATGAAGTGAAAGCAAAAGATCACACCACAGAATATATGATTATGGAAGCGAAAAAGCTTACGCTTGAAGAGTTAGAAGCTAAACTTGAGGTTTCATTGCATTTATTAAGTAGCCCAGCAGGATATGGCAGCCCTAACGCTTGCGGCTTGACCGTTGAAGACATGGCGAGCGAATGGCGATATGCGGAAGTTATTAGAGCTGCAATTACTAATCTCACCCTAAATACACCCGAAGAAACCTACAATACAGCAACCAACAAAATGGAAAATGAAATGAAAACATTCAATGAAAATAATTCAACAGTAGCATCCAACGTTACCACCATAGCGGATGCAGTTAGAAAGCTCATAAAGACTAAAGTGAACGAATATAACAATGCTGCATCAATAATCGGTAATAGTGGCTTTCATCACAGTACTGGTGCTTATATGTGTAAATTGGTAAAGGAATATTATTCAACCTACACTTTTGCTGACAACACAAGGCTTAGTTTGCGCATGTATGAGGGGTCATGGGTTTATAGCTTGATCGATGATGTTATTGATAATGAATATCTCGCAGCACGTAAAGAGTTGTATAATGAAATTGATGAAGTGATTTCGAAGCTAGGTGCGGGTGGTGAAGTGACGAAAATTGGAAGTGCGCCAGAAGTTAAGCCAGCAAAAGCCAAAACACAAACCGAAGCTGAACAAATGAAAGCGGCATTAGATCCCGGTTACCGTTCAGCACATCAAACAGAAAGAGCATTAAACATGCAGGGATATAAGCATAGAACAATGAGTGGAAATCTTAGTTGGTATCATTACTACGACGGCAGTGTATTGGTCCTAAATACTAATCTTGGCGATAAATGCTTAATCACCATTTCCAAAGAACATGCACCTAAAATAACGGTGACGAAAACCAAAAAAACCTTGATGGAACGTTACCGCTCTGTTGCATTAAAATTAGACTTGTAATAAACCCCAACCGTTAAGGATAACAAAAAATGCTAGTAGATTTTAAAATGAAGTTACTTGACGCTAGCGACCTCACACTAGGCCGTTTATGTAGCAGGATAACAATGACAATCAAAGAATTGAATAACGATTATGTCGGCTCTGAATTTGATGATTATAACCATGGCATGATCGACTATCGTGAACGAAGTTTAAAAATGTGGCGTGCAGCTTATCGCGCCACCAAACAAGAGCAAACGGAAAGGGCAAGCATAGAATGAACTATGATACAAAAGAGCAGCGCCAGGCTAGAAACCTTAAAAACATGTTGAAAGCTGGGCTACCTCAGCAGTTACCAAGCGCTGGAATTAAAGGTAACGCGAAGCCTAGTGATACATTTCCGCTTTCAAATGACAGAGTTAAATATGTAGGCGACTTCTTTCTTTACAAAGGCAATGGTACAAACGCCTGGTTAAACTCATCTATTGCCCGTAAATATATCATTGACGATGATGGTATAGAGCGAGCAGAAACGTTCATGTTAGTTAATTCGGGCATGGCAAGTTACTTTTTAGAATGCGCAAACAAATGGTTAAAAGCACAAAACCACTTAACTGAAACAAAGGAAATATTGAAATGAAATATACAATGAAAGATTACACAGAAATTGATCCGCGCGACATAGGTAGCGCTACGGGAATCCAGCACAGAGCAAGCGGAGCAACCGTTGAATGTGAAAGCATATCGCTGTTTTTTTGTAGCGTGGATAGTCATTATCGAGTGTTGGTAAAGGGTTGGAATTTAACCTCAGTATATAGCGCTGCTGATTGGAAATTAATTAGAATAGCTGAACATGATGTTAAACCTGAAACGCCAACAGCTTACACACCGATTTCAGCTAGTGATATAAACAGCAACACAGCGATTCAGAACATCAAAACAAAAGCTATTGTTGAATGTAGCTACATATTTCCTCGGCTTAGTGATCATGTTTACTTGATTGCGGTTAAAGGCCAGGATAAAGTGACACAATGGAGTGCTAAGTTGTGGAACTTAATTGACTTAACTGAGCATGATGTTAAGCCTGAGCCAGTCAGTAGCGAATTGGCATTAACTGTTGAGAAGTACAATAAAGCCAATGTCCTGGCTAACAAAGAGCTTTCTATGTATTGCGTTGAGAACGAATTGCACGATATGTTAGCTTTATTATCTGAGCAAGCATTAAATCATAAATCGTTTGTTAAGCAGATAAACAATAAACTTAATCGTGATAACTAAACACAAAAGTGTTGACAGCGTAACGTAAACCAACTAATATTAAACAACTAACTAACAGAAATGGAGCATTAAATGCCTATATTTATGAAATTATCAGAAGAAAAGCGCTTAAATATTATCACCAATACCTGTAAAATGATTGTGAAGTGCGAATTAGTCGGTGGTAGCTTTATGATACTCGATACACCATCCAGGCTATTGGCTATTTGTAACGGTCTCGGCGCTAAAGATTCATCCATCCGTATTCCTGCGAAAATTTGGGGTACAAGTATTCTTGAATCAACTCTTATTCATGATTACATGTATGAGGTTGGCTCAACTTGGTCTGATAAGCTCTTTGCTGATAAAACCTTTAAAACCAACATGTACATGCAAATTGATAAGGCTTGCAAAGGTGTATGGTACAAACCAGTTAAATTAATGAAATGGCGCGCTAACTTGTATTACCAGCTAGTGGTTAAGCTTGGCCAGAAAGCGTTTGATCAAAAAGTCTTCCCTATGAATAGCAATGGAGTAAATGTGTAATGAATAATGAAGACTTAGAAGAAGCATCACTAAGAAGCAGTGATTGCGGTAATTGTACAATTGTAATGACGGCTGACAATACGACCAATCATAAGACAGCTTATTGTTGTGACAAGTGCGCCGCTACCCAGGACAATTGGAGTGACTTGTGTGGACTTTATGCAGAAGCTGACTTTGTACATGGAGTGGATGGATAATGATTGAATTTTTAATGTTTGCTGCTTGCATGATGATGGTAATTGGCACAATTGGCAGCCTCGCAGGGTGCTTTGCCTCTAACACCTTATTGGTTTATGCTGGTTCACTTGGCTCCATTCTTGGGTGCGCGCTATATGGAGTGTCTATGTATTTATTATCAACTTAGATAAGGAGTAATGGATAATGATTGTTTTTTTATTAGTGATTGCTTGGATTATGATAGTGATTGGTGCATTAGGCTACAATATTGGATTACTTAGCGCTGATAAATTGATACTTATAATGCGCATTGTTATTGGGTGTTTGATTTGTATTGAAGTCATAAGGCTTAGTGCTGAAGCTATGGACTTATTCTTGACTTAGATAAGCCTACCATATAAGGCGCACATACAGCACCACCTATACAAGCCCGTCTATATGATGGGCTTTTTCATGCCTACTCATACAGAGCAATATAGGTACATGTGTAAGCGTTAACGCACTACATATTGCACATCATTGCATAGTGTATACCATTTATATATGGAACATCATATCATTAGACGCAATGAGAAGCATAATAAGCTTATAAGTAGGTAAGCAGTACGATTGTATTATATTACTAGTGACCAGCTATAGGGGGGCTTGTTTCGTGCACAGAAAGACGAGCATGTCTATCA
>SPKZ01005712.1_pt1 | contig 43302 bp, 57 predicted proteins | sample 2456571 | NCBI WGS metagenome assembly SPKZ01 (sample SAMN11192286, study PRJNA482655) | marine metagenome | biome: ENVO:00000447; feature: ENVO:00000244|ENVO:00000211|ENVO:00000569|ENVO:00002023; material: ENVO:00002151; isolation source: ocean water from marine abyssalpelagic zone ...
CGCTTTTAACGTATCAGGTAATAAGGGTGTCGCTTGTGGTCTTAATAATCTTCAATTTTTAGAAGATGGCGATAGGCTTTCAGGCGGTGCTTCTGCTGAGGAAGATTTTGGTGGTGATTCGCTGCTTGACTAATCCCTGACTACCAACAGGGTTAAGCTAATAGTGTTACTGGTTGCACGACTAAAAGTTTTTAAGAGGGCTTTTAGTAAGTGTTAGGTTCGAGTCCTGACTTAGCTTCACAATATTAAAGGTAGGAGCCTAGAAGCTGGCAAACGTAAGAGCTAGTATTAAAGGGTAAAGCCTATAGGTATAATCATACGTTGATACTAGCCTTGCCTTATTTTTATCAAACCTAAGTTAATGCGTGATCTTCACATAGATATTGAAACCTACAGTTCGATCGACTTGAAAAGTTCGGGAGCTTACAGATATTTAGAATCGCTTGATTTTGAAATTTTGTTAGTGGCTTATGCTTTTGATGATGGGCCGGTTAATATTGTAGATTTGGCGCAAGGCGAAGAACTACCAAAAGAATTAATTGAAGCGTTGTTAGATCCCGAAATAAGGAAATGCGCACATAACGCTACTTTCGAACGTCAAGCGTTTAAAAATTTTGGCATAGACGTACCTATAAATCAATGGCATTGTACTTTAGTTCAAGCTGCGTATTGTGGCCTTCCTTTAGGTTTGGATCAGGTTTCTAAGATTTTACATCTTGACGAATCAAAAGCAAAACTTGAAAGCGGTAAAGCTTTGATTCGCTATTTCTCAATGCCTTGCAAACCCACTAAAACAAACGGCCAAAGAAGTAGAAACTTTCCTTGGCATGATCTTGAAAAGTGGGAAGATTACAAAACCTATTGCATGCATGACGTTGAGGCAGAACGAGAAATAGACATAAGATTAAGCGATTATGCACCTACCAATACTGAAAAACTACTTTACATACTTGATCAAAAAATAAATGATCGCGGTATTAGAATTGATACCGATATAGCTAAAAAAGCCTATAGCTTGGATCAAGAATATTCTAAAATTATTGGTGACCAAATCAAAGAAATTACCGGTGTAGACAACCCTAACAGCCTTGCGCAATTGAAAGAATGGTTAAGTGAAGCCACAGGAAAAGAAGTAAAATCATTGGCTAAAGATCAGATACCTATTTTAATTGAAGAAGCAGAAAATGAAAATGTTAGGGAAGTCTTATACCTACGACAAAAAATAGCTAAATCTTCTATTAAGAAATACACGGCTATGCTTAATTCTGTTTGTTCGGATACTAGGGCGCACGGTCTTTTTCAATTCTATGGGGCTAACCGTACCGGACGTTGGGCCGGCAGATTAATACAGTTGCAGAACTTGCCGCGTAACTATCTAAGCGATCTTGATTTAGCCCGAACGTTTACAAAAGCGGGTAATCTTGAAGATTTAGCACTTCTGTATGAAGATGTCTCTGATACACTTTCACAGCTTATTAGAACAGCTTTTGTAGCTGAAGAAGGTAAGACGTTTGCCGTAGCAGACTTTAGCGCCATAGAAGCACGAGTAACCGCTTGGTTAGCGGGGGAAAATTGGCGTTTGGAAGTGTTTAAAACACACGGTAAAATATATGAAGCTTCAGCTTCTATGATGTTTAAAATACCTATGGATCAAATAGGTAAAGGTTCAGATCTACGACAAAAGGGTAAAGTAGCAGAATTAGCGCTTGGTTACGGTGGCGGGGTCGGCGCGCTTAAAACGATGGGTGGTGAAGAAATGGGTCTTAACGAATCGGAAATGCAGACTATTATTAAGAAGTGGAGAATAGCAAACCCGAATATTTGCCAATTATGGAAAGATTTAGAAGGGTGTGCTAAAATGGCGATTAAGAAGCAAAAATCTGTTCGTTCGAAACATAAAGGTTTGGTGTTCGAGTCAAACGGCAAAGTGCTTACTATTGAATTACCTTCAGGCCGTAAGCTATTCTACTGTAATCCTTCTGTACGTAAAAGATTAGTTAGTACAGGTAACAAAGAACGTTGGGAAACTGAAAGCATTGTTTATATGGGGATGGATCAGGTTAGAAAGCAATGGACTAAAATAGATACTTACGGCGGTAAATTAACTGAAAACGTTGTTCAAGCTATTGCACGAGACTTGTTAGCCCAAGCTATGCTTAACATCGATCAAGCAGGGTTTGATATAGTTATGCATGTGCATGATGAAATTGTTTGTGAAGTTTCCAGTAAATCACAAAAAGAAAAGTTAGAAAAAATGTGTAACATTATGGCCCGTAAAATTTCTTGGGCCAAAGGTTTACCGCTTGGGGCCGACGGCTACTTAACACCGTACTACAAGAAAGATTAAAGCAAATAACGATATGTCAAAAAATCAAGTAATTAACATTGAAGCCTTTCACATTCAAGTTAAAAATGGCTCTTTAGTGATATTCGGATCAAGACCAAAAGGCGATAAAAATAAAATAACTGAAATTCGAATAGTAGACGTCGATAGTAAAACTTGGATTTTAGAAGCGACTGCTAAAGAATGCAAGAAACATCTTAAAAGACTAGTATACAGATTAACGGAAAAGATTAACAACATAACTACTGCTTAAGCTTATGCAAGATGGCAAAATAGATATAGCTGTTGGCATGAGTGCCAAATCTAAGCTTTGGAAAAATCAAAAATGGACATGGCCGGAATTAGTAGAAAAGCTAATTACCGAACACCGTACCAATGAAACTTTCAAAGAGTTTGTAAGCGCGACTAAAGAAGAACAATCCAAAATAAAAGATGTAGGCGGTTACGTCGGTGGGTTTCTTCGAAAAGGACGTCGTAAACCAGAAAACGTTATTCATCGGCAGCTTATAACGCTAGACATAGATAATGCGCATTCTAATTTTTGGAATGACTTTACTATGCAATTCGATAATGCTGCGGTGCTTCATGCTACACACAGCCACGTAGATACAAACCCGCGCTACCGTCTCGTAATGCCCCTATCCAGGGAATGCAGCCCTGACGAATATGTAGCTGTTTCTAGGTATATAGCGGGTATGATAGGTATAGACCTATTTGATAACACCACTTTTGAAACAAACAGGTTAATGTTTTGGCCATCATCTTCTTCAGATGTAGAGTATTACGTAAAAAATCAAAATGGCGAATGGGTAGACGTAGACGAAATACTTAACAGTTATACCGATTGGACTGATTCAAGTAGTTGGCCTACGTCAGAATCTACGCTTAGAGAAGTAAAAGATGCTTCGATTAAGCAACAAGATCCAGAAACAAAACGCGGCCTAATAGGCGCTTTTTGTCGAACTTATACAATTACTGAAGCGATAGATAAGTTTTTAAGAGATTCTTACAAAGATGCCGGCCAAGATCGCTACACGTATATTAAAGGGTCAACTTCAGCAGGTCTAACTATCTACGATGATAAGTTTGCTTATTCGCATCACGGTACCGATCCTGCTAGTAGTAAACTTTGTAATGCTTTCGATTTAGTACGCATTCACAAATTCGGGCATTTAGATGCAGGCCCACAAAGTGTTAAAAGCTTTGCAGCAATGGAAGATTTTTGCAAAGAAGATAAAGACGTAAGACAAACCATTGCTAACGAAAAAATTGTAGAATCAAAATATGAATTTGCGGAAGAATTAGAAGATGATGTAGAACTTGATCTTAGTTGGGCGACTGATTTAGATGTAGACGGCAAAGGCAAATACGTTTCTTCGGCTAATAATATCAGCCTGATATTCAACAACGATACGGCGTTAAAAGACGCTTTTAAAGAAAACAAATTTGACGGCAAAAAGTACATTGTTAAAAGCTTGCCTTGGCGAAAGATAGATAGGCCTGAACCTATGCGAAATGTTGATTATTCGGGTGTTCGCAACTATTTTGAAAGTGTTTACGGGATTACAGGGGCTATAAAAATAGAAGACGCGCTTAACCTTGAATTTGAAAAGCAATCTTTTCACCCTGTAAAAAAATATTTGAATAGCTTAAAATGGGACGGTGAAGAAAGAATTGATACACTTTTGATAGATTATTTTGGCGCTGAAGATACGGTATATACGCGTGAAGCTATGCGTAAAATGCTAGTAGGTGCCGTAGCTAGAATTTACAAACCTGGTGTAAAGTTCGATTTAGTGCTTACACTTGTAGGCGGCGAACAAGGTACAGGTAAAAGCTCTTTTTTCAGGGCTTTAGGCCAAAGTTGGTTTTCTGACAGCTTTAACGGCTTTACCGGTAAAGAGGCCTTCGAGCAATTACAAGGCGCTTGGGTTATTGAAATGGCTGAACTATCGGGGCTAAGAAAAGCCGAAATAGAATCGGTGAAACATTTTATAACTAAACAAGAAGACATGTTTAGGCCGGCCTATGGCCGTATTTCTGAAACGTATCTACGGCAATGTGTATTCGTAGCTACTACTAACGAAAAAGAATTTCTTAGGGATCCTACGGGTAACCGTCGATTTATACCTATAGATGTTAAACCGGTTCACTTGATTGATAACAAACCTTTGAAAGCTTTCATAGAGTCACAGGAAGAAGTAAACCAAGTATGGGCTGAAGCAGTAGAGTTATTCAGAAGCCACGAAACACTTTACTTATCTAAGAAAGCTGAAGGTTTGGCCAAAGCCGAACAAAAGAACCATTCGATTAACGATGAACGTGCAGGTATAATAATTAAGTACCTAGAAACCGATTTGCCTGAAGATTGGAAAAACAAAGACATTTACGAAAGAAGGCAATTCATTAACGACGAACTAACCGAAAAAGGTACTGAAACGCGAAATTATGTTTGTGTAGCTGAAGTATGGTGCGAATGCCTTCAAAAAGAAAAGCACGATATGACCCGATACAACACCAGGGAAATTAACGAAATTATGAAAAGCTTAGAAGGTTGGGAACAAATTAATTCTACTAAAAATTTTCCAATCTATGGAACGCAAAAATATTACGCACGAAAACTAGATTGATATGGCGATAGTCCGCATAGATAAAAACATAGGTGTAAAAGGTGCTAAAATTTATTGGATGCGAAGTAAAGATGGTAAATTATTTTGGTGTCGGCAACCAATTGCAATAATGGGTAGCTATAACAGCCCTGAACAAATTGGTAAAGTAAGCCCTTTTGATCCGCGTTTTTATGATAACTACGTAGAGGGTAAAGGAACCACTAAAAAAGAAGCACTTGCTAAAATGGAGTTAGATAAACAACAAATATCAGATTCATTTTGGGCGGTTTAGTAGAATCTGAAAAATTACTTGAAAAGAAACTACGCGAAGCTATTAAAAAGCTTGGCGGGTGGTGTATTAAGCTAGTAGCAGTACACATAAGCGGCATACCTGATAGACTTTGTTTGTTTCCTGGTGGTAGACTTGTGTTTGTAGAATTAAAAGGAACCAGTAAAAAGCCTACTAAAATACAGCTTACCATTCACCGGCGACTTATTCAAATGGGCTTTCAAGTTGAAGTAATCGATTCGAGTGAAAAAATAGATAAACTAATAAGTGAATGAATGTATTATCAATGTTCGACGGTATGTCTTGCGGTCAAATTGCTTTAGAGCGGTCAGGCTTTAAAGTCGATAATTATTACGCTAGTGAAATAGACAAGTACGCTATCAAAGTAACGCAAGCAAACTACCCTAAAACCATACAATTAGGAGATATAAACAATTGGAAAAATTGGGCTTTACTGTTCGATTGGTCTGAAATAGATCTTGTTTTAGCAGGTAGCCCGTGCCAAGGCTTTTCATTTGCAGGTAAACAGTTGGCTTTCAACGATCCTAGAAGCCGTTTGTTTTTCACATTTGTAGACGTACTAAACACTATTAGAACCAAAAACCCAAAAGTTAAATTTTTGCTCGAAAATGTGAAAATGAAAAAAGAATACCTTGAAGTAATAACGGAATACTTAGGGGTGAAGCCGATTTTCATAAATTCTAATTTGGTATCAGCGCAAAATCGACAAAGATACTACTGGTCTAATTTTAGCGAGAAAATTCAATTACCAAAAGACAAAGGTATAATACTGGCAGACATACTAGAAGAAGATGGTTATTACACAGACAGGTTGAAATCACACTGTTTGGACGCTAACTATTTTAAAGGCGGTAACCTGAAACAATACTTTGAAAAACACAGAAGGCAGTTAGTTTTTAGTCCAGAAGGCCTTTGCCACATAGGTGAAGCAGATATAAAAGGTAACGACGTAATAAAAAGAGTTTACGCACGTGAAGGCAAAGCCCCTTGCTTAACTGCTATTTGCGGGGGTAACCAAGAACCTAAAGTATCGATGATTCGCATTAAATCTAAATGCGTAAGAGCTTCAGGAAGAAAAAGCTTTGATAGGCACGAATGGGATTCAGTAGATGAAAAACATTGGCGCAAATTAACGCCTATAGAGTGCGAAAGGTTACAGACCGTTTCCGATGGTTATACCGACCATGTTTCTAACACTCAACGCTATAAGATGTTGGGCAATGGTTGGAATGTAGACACAATTGTACATTTATTTTCTTATCTATGAACGAATCAAACCTACATAACTATCAGAAAGAAGCAGTAAATCACATTATCAAAAACCCAATGTCGGGCCTTATGTTAGATATGGGTCTAGGTAAGACTGTTTCGACGTTAACAGCGACGAACAAACTGATGTTTGAAGAACTAGAAATACGCAATGCGCTAGTTATAGCCCCTAAACGGGTGGCTGAAAGTGTTTGGAGTAATGAGGTTGAAAAGTGGGATCACCTAAAACATTTAAAAGTTTCTAAGATAATCGGTAACGAACCTTCACGTAAACGCGCACTATACGCAAAAGCAGATATTTACATAATCAGCCGTGATAATATTGCTTGGCTTTGCGGGCTACATGGCGGACAAATGTTGCCGTTTGATATGTTGATAGTAGACGAATCAAGTTCGTTTAAATCACCAGGTTCGCAGCGTTTCAAAGCATTACGTAAAGTACAACCTTCTTTTAACCGCGTAGTGATCCTTACCGGAACGCCGGCCCCCAATGGTTTGATAGATCTTTGGTCACAGATATTTTTACTTGATCGGGGTGAACGTTTGGGTAAAACTATCAGCATGTTCAGAGATAGATATTTTAACCCAAATCAGCGAAACGGACATATTGTCTATAACTATAAGCTGAAGAAAGAAAGCGAATCAATAATTCACGAAAAAATTAATGATATATGCATGTCTATGAAAGCTAAAGATTATTTAGACATGCCCGACCTGATCGATAATAAGATCGAACTGGAATTACCGGCAAAAGTCAAAAAAGAGTACGACAATTTTGAAATGCAGCAAGTACTTGAATTGATGGATAAAGACGAAGAAATAATAGCTATCAATGCTGCGGCCCTTTCGAATAAGCTTCTTCAATTTGCAAACGGTGCGGTTTACGACGAAGATAGAGATTACCACGAAATGCATAAGGTTAAACTTGAAGCAGTTGATGAAATCATTGAAAACGCTAATGGTAAGCCGGTGTTAATCGCCTGGACATTCCGGCACGATTTAATTCGGTTATCTACTCACTTATCAAAATACAAACCGGTTAACTTAAAAACTGATCAACATATAAGAGATTGGAACGACGGTAAAATCCAGGTACTAATGATGCATCCCGCAAGTGGTGGACATGGTTTGAACCTTCAGGCAGGAGGCAATATAATTGTTTGGTTCGGCCAAACTTGGAGTTTGGAATTATACCAACAGCTTAACGCTAGGCTTTACCGGCAGGGCCAAGAAAACGACAGTGTAATAATACACCATCTAATTAGTAAGGGTACCCTAGATGAAGATGTAATTAAGAGTTTACGGAATAAAAACTCAAAGCAAGAAGGTCTTCTTGAAGCGATAAAATCTAAAATGGACAAATATGCTTGTTATAGAAAGTAAAAAAGAAAAAGGGCTTTGTTGTGCCTACAGATGTAAAAATAAAGCTGCACCACGCGATAAGTTTTGTTATAAGCATAGGAAACGTTACCAGAAGTTACACAACCCACTTACTTACGTGTTTGGGTTTCTGAAGAACAACGCTAAGCGTCGTAATAAGTCTTTTGAGTTAACTAAGGAAGAATTCAAACAGTTCTGCGAAGAAACCAATTACTTAGAACTTCGTGGTACTAGTGGTAAATCGGCTTCTATTGATCGGATCGATCCCAATAAAGGTTACAGCATAGATAACATTCAAGTACTTAGCTTATCTGAAAATGCCAAAAAACAGCACACAGATAATTACGAAAACCCTTTTTAATGCTTAGTGAAGAACAAATAGATAAGCTTATCAAATCGTGTTTGTTTAATAAAAAGCAGGCATTGAAGCGTTATTTGAAGAATGGCAAAGGCATACTTGAATTAATGAAATTAGATATCGAATTTGAAACTTTGATAAAAATTAGATACGGAAATGACAAAGGAAAAAGAACCGGTTAAATTCAAAACCGTAAAACTGCTACCCACGCTATGGAGTTTAGACGCGTATGTAATACCAAGCAAGTACAACGATCAGCATAGAAAAGATATAGCTTCTGACATGGTTACCAGGTACGGGGCTAACTATGAATGTTATTACGAAGAATTAGAAAAAATCAATTGTGTTATAAACGTAAGTGCTACTAAAAAGAGTAAAAGTAAAGGTGAAACACGTATAATAATGCTTGTTGAATATGACTTAAAAACCATAGTTCACGAACTTCTACACGTACTTCAGCACCTTTCTAACCTTTCAGGTGTAGAAATGTCTTATGACGCACAAGAATGGCAAGCATGCATGCTAGAATACTTGTATGGTGAATTCATGGATTTAAAAAAGATACCTGTTTTAAAATGAATCACAATTATTACGTAATAGCGTATCTAAACGAATATCACAAAAAAGGCGATATTGTTTCTTTACAAACTGTAGCTAATAAGATCAACCCTTTGAAACTAGAATTGATACGCGCGCATTTTACAAAACTTGTCTTGTTGGGGCATTTAGAAAAAACCAAGATAGGATTTTACAAACGCGTATCTGATAAAGTAACTAAAGAAGAAAACCCTGATCTAATTTGGGTAGAATCTCAACATGGTTATAAAATAGGCATGCAAAAAGAAAGGATTTAGATATATTTACTTGAATTTTAATGTGTTGTCATGCCTAAAATTGAAGCAGGGGCGCAAGCCGGTTTTTTCTTATTAGATGGTTTACCTTATCAGGTAGCTAATTATGAACCCGTTTACGAAAGAAATGGCACCGAAAAATTTGGCATTAAACGCGTAGGTTCTGCTGCTAAAGAAATGGACTACATAGCCGCACCTGTACCGGTTGGTGATTGGCTTGACGACACAGATACGCCTTTTGCGGATCTTGCTACGCTTGCAACTTACTTGCAAAATTTTTTTTTTCGTGATGTAGCAGGGGGTAGCGGCGGTTTAACTTTTAGCGGTGAAGTAAACACTTTTGCCGATTTACCTGATCCAGTTACAAATGATGGTCAATATTGGGTAGTTAACCAAACTACAAAAACCGGTGTTTGGCCATTCAGAACTACTAATTCAAAAGGTGCTTATAAAGCAGTAAGTGGGGCTTGGGACTTTAGGGGCGCTGATGTTGCCGCTTTTCTGGTAGATGATACTTTAAAATTTGTCGATGATGTTTCAGGCAACGCGTTAGGATTTACACTTGATGCGCTTACTAGTGATCGGATGGTTACTTTTCCTGATAAAGATATTAGGGTTATAAATAAAACTGATCTTGGTTGGGTGCAATTTCAAGATGGGACGTATACCGACGTTTCACCTTTGGCCATAGCTTCAGGCACACGTACTTTACTGCCTAATGATGCTGCAAACGTACTTGATCTAGTTAATGTGAACGGCGGTGCTTCTTGGTGGAATTCTGGAACTAGCACTTTTGAACCCGATAATTCAGGTGATACTTATGATTTCAGGCTTCAATTTACGGTAGACTCTGCTGTAAATAATAGAAATTTACAAATAGAATTAGATATAGGTGGTTCCCAGGGTGTTATTTGGGATAAAACCATAAGATTGGCACGAGGTGCCGGCGTAAATACTAGGGTGACTGAAACTATGCAGATTTACACATTAGTTACTTTTGTAGCTAATGGGGGCCAAATATTTATAACCTGTGACGGTGATATAGATTTATTTGATATTGTCTTTGTTATTGAAAGAAAATTTAGAAACGAATGATAAGGGTTTGGAAATCAGCAGCAAGTAAAAGCGTTTTTATATCAGGAGTTACTTTTTGTCCTACTGACGACATAGAGTATTTGCGTAATGGTGATCTATTTACTTTAGATAGGACATCTACCGAAATAACAGAAGTTAAAGACGTACCTTATAGTCAATTCGGGGACGAGCAAAACAATTCTTTTCCTGATGCCGATGCTTTTGAAGCTTACCTTCAGTCTATTCTTGTAACTGAAGAATTGGCGGTTAGCGGTAAAGATCTTTATTGTGCGTACATCCAAAGCGAACTAGGCTTAATTAACCAAACAACAGCTTTTGAACCTTTTTTTATAAGGGAATCCTTACCTAACGTTTCTAACGGCGTGTGGTCTTGGACAGTACCCGAAGATGGGGATTACGAAATGACTCTTTCTTACAGATGGTCTTATAATAATACTACTACTACTAGTTTTTTAGCGCACGTATTAAGGAACGGTTCAATTTTTGATTTTCCGTTACATATAGAGCCAAAAGATTCGGGCGGTACAGGTGTTACGCTGCCCACTGTTGTAAACGGTATAGTTACAATTAACGTAAATAGTGGTACTGATCAGTTCCACTTAGCTTACGGAAAGCGTATATTGCAAAATCTTACTAAAGGTGATGTAGAAACATTTAAACTTGAATTTGCTTGTCAGAACGCAAGCCAAGAAGCGACTATCTACAACGCTACTATTTCGATCAAGGCTATAAAAAATAGAAATGTATGACTACTAAGCTATGGAGATATAACGGCTTCGATCCTGATACTAGAAGAATTCGGGAAGGGTGGGATTATAAAAACCCTGAAGTTTTCGCAGAAGTTGCGCCTGATTCTGATTATACGGAAATCGAAATACCTACCCCTGCCACTGAATTACGGGATAAAGTATTATCTGATCCTTCAAACTCTTACCGCATCTATAAGTACTTACTAGCTGATGTTGCAGCAAAAAGCAAAGATGTAACAGTACCACCTAAAGGCGTAGAGTACATAAAAGAAGTTAGTCCTAAACTTCAGAAAAGAATCGAAACTATCGACGCGCGCGGTGCTTTAACTAATATCGAATGGTGGGCTTATGATGATTTAACGGATACGTGGATAGAGCCAGTATTAAAAGTTTGGATCAACTGGTATTATAAGAACGATGCTACTATTAAGGCCGCAGAAAGTATCTTATCCCGTGAAGTTTTCCGGCAGTGGATTCTTGAAGATGGTTCGTATAAAGATTTAGGCACTGAAGAAGAAATTAAAAACGATCTTACTGATGTCAAGTATACTTACAAAAGGTACCATAAAGTAGACGACCCAACTACACCCGAATACACCCTTTCTTCACGAGAAGGCCAACGTAGAAGGGAAAATATACAGCGCGTAGGGGAAGAAAGATTTATAACCCTAGTGGCTGCTTTAATAACAAATTGGGACACTACAACCGCGGAAAATTTAGGTAAAGCTTTAATTAGAAAGTACACTAACGAGTATACCGAGTATAAAGAAAACGGCGATAGATCTTTCGTAGATATTATTAATTCGAACGGTGATGCAACTATATTAACCGATATCTTAGGTACGCCTATTATGGTAGGCGTCAGTTCGTTATCACTTTTAGCCACTCCTATACCTGCTACAGTTACGCACCCGCTATTAGGTACTTTACCAATACAAGCTTTAGTACCTGGTGCCAATACGGTTAACAGTATCAGAGACTTTATTGTAGAAAAATATAAGGGGGAAATATGAGTGATCAGAATTATGAAAGCCGGCTTTCTAAAGTCGAAGCGGGGCTATTATCACAAGAATCTAAGCTTAACGATATATCTGCCACATTGGGGGGAAATAGCTAAACACAATTTGAATTCGCAAAAACCCCAATGGAATAACTTGTTAGGGCTTGCCAGTATTTTGATTACGATTATGGTGCTTGCTTTTGCCCCTGTCTACTCTACGATGGGTAAAGCGGATAAAGACATAAATGATCATTACGATGAGTTTATAAACCACATCAAAGACGGCCATCCTGAAGTTCAAATAGAGGCCATTAAGCAAAATGACACAGACATTAGGCAAAATAAAGATGCGATTCAGAAACTTCGTGATGATTTGAAAGATTTAAGGGCCGAAAGTATTGAAGATAGGGGTAGATTTGACGAACGTATTAAACACTTAGAATAATGAAAAAGTACCAAGATCCAGACGAAGAACAAGAAGAATTAGATGGTGATGGTGGCCAAAGGCCTTCTGAACCAAGGGAAGAAGATGATTAAAAAATCGATTCTTTTTGTACTGTTGGCATTAATCTTAATACCTATAGCGGATACCATACCGAAAAATATAGGCGACATTAAGGTTAATGCCTTCTTGTTTAACCCCACCAAAGAAAAAATCAAATGGATCATCTACGATACCCTTTTTCTAATTCAACTGCTTTCACTTTTTAACGCCCTACACGTTCTATGTAAAGTAAATTACCCGCGTTTGTCCCAAGTCACGCTTTATTTGTATAGATTCGCTATATTAAGGATCGTTGAATATTTCCTTTTCTTTGGTAAAATACCTATGTGGCCGATTATATCGGGCTTGTTCATGTGGGGTTTATACAAAATGTATTATGGGGCTGAACATACTGACACTTAAATTTATTGGATTATGGCTATATAATGCTGTACTTGCCCCAATTCCTAGTATATTAGACAACACATTATCAAATGATAAACCTCCCGTGTTTTTATACTATTTTCTATTCTTTGCACTGTGGTTACCTGAAATAGCACTTCTTTCGAAAAGTTGGCGTAAGTGGTTAAAGTCTGGCATAGAAGACGGTGACGGGGTTCTTAATAAAGCTGATTTGAAAGATTTAATGCCTTATTGGGGGTCATATATGTCTATAAAATCAGTTGTCTTGATTACCTGGACAATGATATTTTTTAAAATAAACGTGCCTTATTCCTTTTTTGTAACTTTAGTTTTAGCCGGCTTTGGTGTGGGAGCCATACCTATTATTAATAAACTAAACTTCAAACAATGAAAGCATTAGTGAATATTTCTGGTGGCGCAATCAAGTTTATTGCTTTGATAAGTGCCTTCAAACAGCTTTTACATACTGGTGTTAAACCTAAAGCTTTGTCAGGTGTTAGTTCAGGCTCTATTATTGCCTTTCTTTACGTTTGCGGTCGTTTAGATCAAGGACTAACGTTAGCCCGTAGAAGTCACGACATACGGCTTATATTCAGCCGAAAGAATCAACCGGTAGGGAAGTTAGCCGGCTTTTCTATCCAAGCAATTTGGAAAATCATAAGAGGGCGAAACTATATTGGTATTATGGATAACCTCGAAAAAAATATTCGAAGTATCTGTAGTACTAAAGATTTTTGGAATTATAAAGAAAATCCTGATGCCCCTGATTGCTACATACTAGCAATAGATGAAACTACAGGCCGGCACATCGTGCAAAACATTAAGCACTTATCTTACAATGGTGCGATTGATTTGGTTATAGGATCCAGTTCTATAGCTCCGACAATTAAAGCGCGAGAATTCGAAGGGTGGCTTCTTAATGATGGGGGCCACAGGGGCCATAGTGCAGGGGCTTATTTGCTGCGGAATAACTACCAACGGATTAAGGAACGTATAGATACTTGCTTTACCATCTTTTCGCGTCCTGATCCTGAAACATACAATAACCAACCTTTAGGCCAATTCAACAACTTTTTCAAAAGGTTGCTAGGTTTTACTATACCAGTATCGGTTAAAGAAACATCACTTAATGATGAATACGTAGAGCGTGAAGAATGTGAAGAAGCCGGCTTTCATTACATACCTATCTATATACCTAAGTTTACTGAAGATACTTCTTATGTAGCATCTAAGGAAGAAATTAAAAAAGGGGAATCGCTAGGTATATCTGCGGTTAAGGAATGGTACCTTGAAGAATAAAAAAAGCCTTGTTTTAAGTAACAAGGCTATTAGGTGTCATTTGCAAGTTTTTTAGCTTACTATATCCTGGCGATCTGCACCGTGTTTCAACTTCCTGCACTAATTGCTTAATGCTTTCTTCGTTGACGGGCGCAAGGTAAACCCCGAATACATGCAAATCAAAACTTTCAAGTAAAGCGACTTCTTTTTTAACTTCTTTCAAAGCCATTAATTCGCTTCGTGACTCAATCGTAGTTGAGTACTTACGCCGATGTGGTTATTATAACTGAGAATATTTTAAAAATAATTTTCTTTTTATTTAAAAATTATTTTCATATACTTGTCACATGAAAGCAAATAAGTATATCAAAATATCAATTTTGGGGCTATTCGTTTTTCTATTAATAGCCTGTTTCAGAAAACGTAAGAACAATGATAAAAGCTAACGAATTACGCGTAAATAATCTTGTACACTCTACTGATGAACGAGGTGGTTTAAAACTACCTACCGAAAAAATATTTCAAGTTTTAACTGTTGACCCTGGCGGCTGTATTATTTGTCCTATCGACTTAAACCCTGCCCAACAGAAGACTTTACCAACTAAAGCCGTATGTGATCTTGAACCGGTTAGACTTGATTACAAATTGATCGAAAAGCTTGGTATTGAAAGCCAAGAAAATGAAGGCGTTACATATTATGGCGTACCTGACGATGAAGGAAATTGGATTTTTGAATTTTATTCTTTTCTAAACGGGTATCAAACAGTCATGACTGATGTACATTTTAAATATGCGCATGAACTTCAAAATTTAGTTTTTGCACTACGTAAAAAAGAATTGACTTATGGCATTTTATAGATACCCGCATCTCGAAGGTTTAGACGACGAAATACGAAACGACAGGTATTTACGTCGTATCAAGATAGCCGGCATAGTGGTAATTATGCTGCTGCTTTTGTCTCTCGTTAGCCTGTATTGGTTCCCTTGGTACGTGTGGTTACTTTTAGTCGTATTGTCCATAGGATTAAGCATCACGGTCGGCTTAATGGAGTTGAGCCGCAAAAAAGAAATTACTGAACAATATTTAAAGCGATGAACTTATGCTAGAATTTATAAAAGACCAAATAGCCAATAATGACTTTTTTACCGCCGGTTTAAGTGTTTCCATATTTAGCGGAATACTTTTTTTGCTTAAAGATTTACCTCGAAAAATAGGTAAAAGACTATTAAGAAATTTCACTTATCAGACGGTATTATTCGAACATAGTGTACTATACGAAGCCTTAGAACAGTATTTGAAGGAAAATCATTCTAAACAATATTGTATCACCCAAAGTTGGCTAAGAAACGGAAAAGTAGAAGCGGATCAATTAGAAGACACTTTTGTGATTAGGTACAAGGGTAGTGCGCTGTTAATTTCTAAGTCGCGTGAAAAAATGGAGTCAGGAGCTGACTTACAATCACAGTTTTTAATAAGTTTTAAAATTTCAGGTTTTTCTAAAAAGAAAGTACACCAACTTTTAGAGAGTGTAAACGCTGAATTATCAGCTAAACAAGAAAGGCACATATACACTCATGATAGTTATTGTTGGATTCAAGTTAAATCAGTAAATCGGAATATCAAAAGTTTGTACTTTGAAAAAGAATTTAAAGACAACGTAATAAGTAGGATTTCTAATTTTAAAAAAGCAAAGCAGAGATATTCGCAGTTGGGCATACCTTATAAACTAGGCATAAGCCTATACGGTAAACCTGGAAACGGCAAAACCTCATTAGTAGAAGCGTTAGGGACTTATTTTAACATGAATGTTTGCTACTTGAATTTGTCTATTTTAAAAGACGACACCGGCCTAAATTCTATCTATAGAAATATACCTGAAAACTCAATCCTTGTAATAGAAGATGCTGATACTTTTTTTAACGGGCGTAAAATAAAAACCAACAGTTCCAAAGTAACTTTTTCAGGAGTATTAAACGTGATGGACGGTGCTTTTTACAAAGAGGGATTAATTACGATAATGACCACTAATCATATAAATACTTTAGATTCTGCTATCCTCCGACCTGGTAGAATAGATACGTGCATGGAAATAAATAATCCTACAAAAGAGGTAGTAGAGAAATACCTACAAAAGTATTACGAAGATGAAAATATTGAAATATCTGAAGAATATGAACCTATATTTAGTATGGCTGAAATAGTAGATAATTGTCTTACAAATGAGGCTCTTGAACTTATTGAGAATTACAAAACTTTAAAATACGTTTAAAAATGAATGAAGACCAAATGCTAAACCTATTAAGGACAAGGTATCCGAACGGTAGATTAACTTTTGAAGGTGTTTTAAAACTGTACAAGTTTTACAAAACCGATTCAAACGCTGTTAGCGATTCAATAAGTCGGCCTACGATTTACGAAATCCTTGTAGACATCGCTGAAGAAGATGGCAAATTAAAGAAAGACGAACACGCTAAAGGCCTAGAAATAGAGGTTGAAATGTGGGACGCACTTTATCAAGCTTTAGTGTTAGCTGAAACGCATGCGCATTTTATGAGATCCCCTGAAGCTATCGACCAGTTTAAAGAATTACGGAAAAGAATAGATATCTACGTTGGCGATGAAAGCAATTGAATTCGACGAACAGAACGACGTACTAGGTGCGGGCGATAATGACCGTGGCCAAGAAGCTAGGCATAGAGGTTGACGAAGATAAGCTTCACGATGGCGCTTACGATATTATGTTGACTAAGAAAATCTACGAGATATGCACAAAGTAATATCAGACCCTATAATAAAATTTGAAACCGCCAAACTAGCTAAAGAAAAAGGTCTAATCGAAGGTTTGGCTGTAGATGGCGCTTATGATGTGGGTTGGGGTGAAACCCATATTTCTAAAACGCGCAGCTTACTAGTGATTATGCAAAATGGTGGTATTTGGAAAAGAAACACCGTTAAGGGGCAGTTACATTTAGCGTTGGCCCCAAGCCAATCTTTGCTTCAAAAATGGTTAAGAAGTAAAGGTTTTTGGGTAAATGTTTGGTGGGATCACTTGACACATTACTATTATTGTGACGTTTGCTTATGGAATGATCGTAAAAGAGTAGTAAATAAAAGCTCTAAAAATAAGAAAATGTTAGAGTTTGAAAATTATGAAGATGCGCTTGAAGCAGGATTGTTTAAAGCACTAAAGTTGATAAATGCTTGATTATCAACGTTTTAAACATAAACAATATAAACAATAATAAACAATGCTTTGTTTAATTGTAACTTACTGATATTCAATAAGTTACACCCGTATAAACAATATAAACAATAATATTGGATAAAGTACGAATAGTAATATTACATAAATACGTATATACGCATATACCCGCGTAAGGGAATTATTGGATATTGTTTACTTTGAAAGTTTAGCGAAATCTTTGTTTATATTGTTTATTTTCTTGTAACTTGTTGACTGTCAAATAGTTAGGCATAAACAATGCATTGTTTATATTGTTTATAGGTGTTGTTTGAAAGTGGTTAAGTTTTTGATTGTCAGGTAGTTAAGATTAAACAATGCTTTGTTTAGATTGTTTATTATCTTTGATTGAAACATATTTTACTGATTATGACATTTCAAAGGGGTGCTGAATATTGGCGAAAACGTAAAAAACAGGGGTGGATTGGACAACCAAAGAAAATACCTAAACCTGAAGATCTGTGGGAGTTGTTTTGTGAGTACGGCGAATGGTGTGATAATAACCCAATTAAGAAGCAAGAAGTGGTTAAAAGTGGTTGGTTAGCGGGCCAAAAGTATGATGTTGACCAGGCAAGGCCGTATACTTGGGCAAGCTTTGAATTTTATGTGCATGAACAGACTGGACTTGTAAAAATGGACGATTACAAGTCAAACAAAGATGGCCGGTATACCGACTATGCGGGTGTCATTGCGCATATTGACAAATGTATACGTGACCAAAAGCTTATTGGGGCTTCTGCGGGCCATTTCAACGCAAATATCATATCACGCGATCTAGGTTTAGCCGACAAGCGCCAGGTAGAAGCCAAAATAGAACAGCCTCTTTTTGGGCCTGATGAAGATGAAAATGAGTAACTTACTAAGCAAAGCCTTGGATCAAGAAGGAATGTTAAACTACATAATTGATAAAGTGATGCCTTACACGAAGAAAAGAAAACCGGCAAAGCCGAAGAAACCAAAGAAGTGAATGATACCTTTTAGGTTAGGTTGGTGATTTAGCAAGCCCTGTTTCGAGTAAATAGGGCTTTTTTACGTTAAATATGTTGAAAAGTAAAACATGTTTTACTAAGTTTACGTTTATAACTAAAAAGCAAATAAGATTATAATGGATCCTATCCTTATAGCATGTGAAGAAAGTCAAGAAGTTTGTAAAGCTTTTAGAAATTTAGGTTACGAAGCTTTTTCTTGTGATGTTTTGCCGTGTTCGGGCGGTAGACCTGATTGGCATATCAAAGGTTATCTTGAAGATATAATTGGTGATGGTTCTAATTGGGCGGCTATAATAGGTTTTCCACCTTGTACTTATTTATGTTCTTCAGGCATACATTGGAATTCGAAAGATCCCGAACGGGCTTTAAAAACAGAATACGCTTTAAGTTTTGTGGAAATGATACTTAATAGTCCTAAAACAAAAGCCATAGCGTTAGAAAACCCCATAGGGGTTATATCTACCCGAATAAGAAAACCTAACCAAATAATACAACCTTATCAATTTGGACATGACGCAAGTAAGGCTACTTGTTTATGGTTGAAAAACCTACCCCTTTTAAAGCCCACCGGTTTTATTGAACCTAGAATTGTACAAGGTAAAAAACGATGGGCTAATCAGACAGATTCAGGACAGAACCGACTACCGCCTTCTGTTGATAGGGCTATGATTAGAAGTAAAACGTATAAAGGCATCGCTGAAGCAATGGCTGAACAGTGGGGGCCGGTAATAGAACTATTATGATAACATTATATAGAAAAGAAAGGGTAGCAATTCTACCTTACGTTGACGGCGATTATTACGCTTGCAACATCCGTATCTTAGCTGATGATGGTAACGAGCGAATTATCTACGCTTCGGATAGGTAAGCGAATCTATGCTTTCACAAATGACTTTTTAAATGGTTCAAGAAGCAATACCAAGCACTTTCAAATTCAAATACACAACTGCGATAAAGAAGCTTCGCAAGTTAAAGAAGCGTATTAAAGTTGTGCCTGGTGGAACGTCTGCCGGTAAAACTTTTGGTATACTGCCGGTGCTGATTGACAAGGCAACAAAAAAAGCCGGCTTAGAAATATCGGTAGTATCTGAATCGATACCACATCTTAGAAGGGGTGCCTTGAAAGATTTCTTGAAGATAATGAAGGCTACGGGCCGGTATATTGATGAAAACTACAACAGGACACTACTAACCTACACATTCGGCAACGGCTCTTACATTGAATTCTTTAGTGCCGATCAAGAAGATAAGCTTAGAGGGGCAAGGCGCAACATCTTGTACGTAAACGAAGCGAATAACATTGATTGGGAATCTTACTACCAATTGGCTATTCGTACCGACCAAGAAGTATGGATTGACTTTAACCCTACTAATGAATTTTGGGCGCACTATGAATTAGAAGGTGATTCTGATGTAGATTGGTTGGTATTGACATATAAAGACAATGAAGGCCTATCTGATACGATCGTTAAGGACATCGAAAAGGCACTATTTAAAGCTTATGTAGATCCTAACGGCGATCTGCATGATCCTGATAATGTTATTTCTTCCTATTGGGCAAATTGGTGGCAGGTGTACGGCCTTGGCAATTTGGGGCGCCTAGAAGGTGTAATTCTAACAGATTGGGACAAAGTAAAAGAAATACCGACCGATGCCAAGCTAATCGGGTACGGGCTTGATTTCGGATTTACTAATGATCCTACAGCATTAGTAGCACTATACCGTCATAATGGCCGCTACCTATGGAAAGAACTAATCTATGAAACAGGGCTAAAGAATGCGGACATAGCCAAGAAGATGAAGGAACTAGGCGTTAAAAAGAACGACTTGGTAGTAGCTGATTCTTCTGAACCTAAATCGATAGCTGAAATAAACGAATACGGCTTTAATGTTCGTAAAGCTGTTAAGGGGCCGGACTCTATTGTATTCGGTCTCGGAGTGTTACAAGAAGAAAAGTTCTTTGTAACAAGCGATAGCACTAACATGATCGACGAACTAAGAAAATATTCTTGGGATCGAGATAAAACAGGGAAATCGTTAAATAGGCCAATTGATAAGTATAACCACCTGATAGATGCTATGCGATACATAGCTACAGCTAAAATATCCAAGCAAAAACGTAAAAAAGGCGGTGTTCGTCGAAGAAATTAAAACATAGTTTACTAAGTAAAACATATTTTACTATATTTACGTTAAGTAAACAAAAGCAAATAAGTATTATGAATGTATTTAAAGTAAAATTAACATTTCCTACAGACGCTGAAAGAATTTACGGCGCATCTGTTTTAGAAATGGATGTGATTGCTAAAAGCAAAGAATCAGCAATATTAAAAGCTGAAAGAACAATTCCTACTTCACTTCTCGAATGGTTAATAAAAGCAGAAATATGCAACTAATTACAAACGGTGTAGCGCTTGAAGTTAACCAGGTTAAGCTTCAGCAAGGCGATAGCATTTATACGATTACCGACGACGCTAAGTATGGTCTGGTGATCCGTAAAACAGATTATGAAGGCGAAGATGGTATAACTATCAAAGCCGTTGTTTCAAATGAAATTTGTTTGAAATGAAAGATTACACACCAACGCTAGAAACTTGGGATGGTTGGGGCATGGCTCCAAGTGAACACAAAATGTTTGAAAAGAATATGAAAGTTCAGGAAGCAAGACGTAAAAAGTTTAAAGAATCTGCTGATACTTGGCAAATAGCTTACAAGCACGTACAGGGTAAAACAAACATTACTGAAGTAATTAAAGCAGACTCTTACCAAGAAGCTTACGATAAAGCTATAAAACATTTTGGCCTAATAACGGATTCAATGAACAAGTTTATACACGTTAAGCCGGTAATGAGTTGTTTTGAACCAACGGTAGAGGTATGATATTTTTGACTATGGCATTTTTATTTAGAATGTATAGCCTTTTGCAAGCTAAACGCAGAATAGATAAGAAAATAGAAAGTTTGTTTAAACCTATTTACGATAGAATAGACGAAGAAGCATACAGATACTTGACGAAACAATGAAAAACGAACATAAAAAGCTAAAAGAACTAATCGAAGCGCACGGCCTTGATTACGATAAAATATCTAGCATTACCGGCCATTCGCGCGACTCGGTTAGATCTATGTTAGCCCCTGGTAAAGAAATGCCAAGGTGGGTTAGGCTTGCCATACACATACACGAAAACAATAAAATACTAGAATGAGAATAAGCAAACAGAATATTGACGAAATCAATGATTTATGCGATTCGATTATTTATGAACACGAATCTGCTAAAATGATTGACGACGACGATGCGGCACAAGCCATAAAGCATATACTTGAAGATGCTAAAGAAGAAAGTATGCATGAAAAATGGTTGCATATATTAGCTACAATAGTGTTGATGGTTTTGCTTTTTTTCTTATCAAGTTGTGAAAGTCGATCAGACCAACTTAAAGGAAGTTATCAAATAATCTTAAATGATGTAGAACTTAATAACTCTACTAATTTAACTTGGGAATTCAACGGCATGGGCCTTGCAACTTTAAAAGGCCAATCTATGGGCATAGATATGAGGGTTACTAAAAGCTACAATATCCAAGACGATAGCGTTTTTATCAACAGGTCGGAAACGATGCTAATTAAAGGCGATACTTTGATAAGTGAAGATTTTATATACGTTAAGGTTTTTTAATTCAAATTATTGACTATTATTGTAAGCATAAACTTATTGCATTACAATCATGGGGTTAATTTGTACTACCGATACAGACTTAAATAACATTCCTTTAAATGAGGATTGCCGTGAAGCTTTGGCGCAAATCCAAAAAGCAGTGTTTCAAAAAGTGTTTTCGTCAGGGACGACGCGAAACACCATAGCAGACCCTACGCTTTTGGCAAGTTGGACGCCGCTATTAGCAGCAGTTGATAGCTCCAAAGTTGTTCAATCACCTTATTTGAATGCACCGGCAAGTGAAGCAGGGGAAGCTAGAACTTTCGGCGGTGGTAATGAAACCCGAAGTGGTATCGAATTGATAATTGGCAGGGATCCTTCAACGTTCGAAGCTATGATGTACGATCAGAAGCAGAACACAATTGAAGAAATGAAGAAGTACGAAGCACAATCAAACATAGGGGTTTGGTTAGTTGATGAAAATGGTGATATTGGTTGTCTTGCTGATGATCTAGGTACACCGACTACGTACTACCCAATTCCAATTCAATCGCTTTTCATAGGCGATAAGAAATTTGGTAACTACGAAGAACCGGACATGAATAAAATCATGTGGCAATTAGCTGCTGATTGGTCTGATAAGTTTACAGTAGTTCGACCTACTGACTTCAACGCTCTTACTGATCTTGTTACACCTTAATAGCTAATCATGGCCAAAAAGGGGAACAAGATAACATTAGAAGTCAAATTGCCTAACGGGAAAATAAGGCAAGATAGTTTTGACGTTGAACACGCTGAACGTCTTTTAAAAATGCCTAATAATGGTGGATGGGAACTACCTATAGATAGCGAATATCAATTTGATAAAGAACATGGCATTAATAGAAGTACACCGAAAAGCACTAAAAGAGCAGACCAAGAAGGACAGGATAAGTAAAGCGATCACGCACGAAGAAAGGTTATGCTTCCATACCGAAGCACATATGTCTCCTTATGACATATCTAGACCTGCAAATGTTTTCCTTGAATGGGTTAGGGGCTTACTTCCTAAAGATAAGTTCAATATCTTCTTAAGCTTGTTTCAATTCCCAACACCTATTTTAGATTTAACGTTTAAGATATACGAGCAGTTAGAACGCGTATTTGACGGTAAAAACCCCGCGCACCACTATCGGTTTACTTCGACAGAATTGCGTGACGATTGGGAAACTTACAAAAAAGAAGAACTTAAGCAGCCCGAAATATGGCGTACTAAGGGTTGGGAAGTAATGAAAACCGCTATCAATTCTGTATTAGTGGTTGATTTGCCCGCAGAACAAACTTCTGAATTACCAGAACCTTATTTTTATTGGTTGGACATTGACAAAGTAGTAGACTATACTATGAAAGGCGATAAGCTTATTTCGATAATTTTTTGCCAGGAAACAGAAAACCACCTTGCTATTATTGATGATGAATTTTATCGAGTAGTAGAAATAAACAATAAGAACGATATAGTACAGGTACTTGTAGAACAACCACACAATTTAGGCTATTGTCCGGCTCAATTCTATTGGACTGATGCACTAGTATTTAAGCAGCCTGATTTAAAAAGAAATCCTATTTCGAACCAATTGGCTAACCTTGATTGGTTGTTGTTCTTCAAGACAAGTAAAAAGCACTTAGATCTATACGCACCCTATCCTATTTATAGCGGTTACGAATCGTCTTGCGATTTTGAAAATACTGAAAACGGCGATGTTTGTGACGGTGGGTTTTTAAGGGGTGAAGACGGTAAATATAAATTTTCACACGATGGGACAATACAAAAATGCCCTGTTTGCGCTGATAAGAATTTAGCCGGTGTAGGGTCTTTTGTGGAAGTACCTGCACCTAAGTCAAAAGAAGATGCTGATTTACGTGACCCCATCAGTATAACTACGATCGATAAGGAAAGCCTACAGTATAACGTAGACGAAGAAACAAGGCTTGAATCATCTATTGAAGATGCTGTAGTAGGTGGTGGCACGGCGGTACAGGACAAACAAGCGCTTAATAAAGATCAAATAAGTGCCAATTATTCACTGAAGACTAACGTGCTTAACAATCTGAAGGAAAACTTCGAAAATGCTATAAAATTTGTTAACGACACGGTTTGCAGATTGAGGTACCAAGACGATTTTATAGGTAGTCACAACAGTTTAGGCACCGAATTTTACATTTATACGGTAGCTGATCTTTACAACCAATTCGAAAAAGCTAAAGCTAATGGTGCAAGTGAAGCGGAATTAGACGCTATAACTGATGAAATAATACAAACACAGTATCGCAACGATCCGCAAATGATGCAGCGAATGCTTATACTTAGGCATTTAGAGCCGTACAGACACCATACGCGTAAAGAATTGTTAGAGTTGAAGAAAGAAGGCCTTGTAGACGACGATCTAATGAAGGTTAAAATAAATTTCAATAACTTTATCGATAGGTTCGAACGTGAGAATATTAATATTCTTGAATTCGGATCGCAAATTTCATTCGATAAGAAAATCGAAACAATTTTTGAAACTATAAAATCTTATGGCGAAAAACAAGAACAAGGAACAGCAGCCTAGCGAAGATGCGGGTGCTGTGAATGATCATCAAGCAAAAGAAGACTTTACCGAAGAAAAATCTTATAAACCTGAAAAGGAAGAAGAGGGTTTTTATCACGTAGAAGTTTCTAAAGGCCCAAAATTTGATTCTGAAACCGGTAAACCGTTAACGCAAAATACCACTATTCAGAAGATGAAACCTAAAGCTTTTAACCAGTTCGAAAAGAACGCGTCAACTTTAGGCTATTCGGTTAAAGTCCTTTGGGAACCAAAAGTTAAGGAAGAAAATTAAACCACTCGTTTTATAATCGATAAAGGCCCGCCTACTTGTAGGTGGGTTTTTTTGTGTTTAAATTTGGTTTCATTATTAACTAAAAATTATTTTCATTTATGGCGTTAAATGCTGAAGTTATTAAGTCTAATGAAGGGTTAAAAGATCTTAGTGACGATCAGATAAACCAAATTGTAACCCTTTCAACGAACGACGAAAATGTAGTAATTGGTAACAAGACCAAAGAAATCTACGATCGCTTAGATGCAGATTTAAGCGAAGCATCGGGTCTAAAAAAAGACCATAACGAAAAAACTTATGATTTTGCTAAACGAACGGTTGGGCATTTCAAAGGGCAACTTTCTGAAGTAGAAGGGTACAAAACCCAAATCAACGATCTTAATACTAAGATCAAAGATTACGAACAGCAAATTAAAGAAGGTAACGGCGATGCGGCGTTAAAGCAAAAGCTTGCTGATACAGAATCGCAGCTTAAGCAGTTGACTACGCAGCACACAGAACTTCAAGGAAAGTTTGAAGCCCAAGGTACCGAACACACTGAAGCTTTGAAGCAGTCCAAAGTTCTTAACGAAGTTGGCCGTATAACTGCGGGCCTTAAATTCAAGTCGGAATACACCGATAGCGTTAAAAAAGTATTGACTGATTCAGCAGTTTCTAAAGTGTTAGAAGCTAATAAAGCTGACTTCGTGAAAGGTGACAATGGCGTAGAACAACTTGTTTTTAGGGATGAAACCGGTGAAATTCGACGTAATTCTGAAAATGGTTTGAACCCGTTCAGTTTAGAAGAACTTCTTACTACTGAATTAAAAGACGTACTTGATCAAGGCAAGCAGCAGCCAGGCGGTGGCACTGAACCCCCTAGTGGCGGCAAAGTGGACATCGTAGATATATCTGCGGCTAAGAATCAAGTTGAAGCTGATGATATTATCGAAAAGTATCTTCTTCAAAAAGGGTTTACTAAAACCGGCTTTGCTGATGCGGGCAAGTTTCAAGAAGAATTTACTAAAATACGTACAGCTAATAAGGTGGATCAACTACCTTTGAAATAAGTTTTTGTTTTCGTATCACAGCGAAAGCGTGATTAACTTAAGGTTCGCCCCTGCTTTATCAAGTAGGGGTTTTTTTATATATTTGGTCTAAACTAAAATTTTAAAAGTTATGCCAGAACAATCGAAAAATACTAGAATTGATAACCCAATGCCTAGTACTAAGAAAATGGGCATGCCCTCTATGGGTTCGGCCCCAATGAGTAAGGCACCTAGAAGGGGTACCGGCTCAATGCCAAGAAGATAGTAAAAAATATTTCATCGATTTGGTTATAAGCCAAAAGCTTTTATTTTTGCTATTATAGCGGTGCAGGCTATTCTTTAGCTAATGGGATTATCTGAAGCACACCCTGTACTTATTTGTAACGTGTAAAGGGTATTATCACGTTTCTTTATTTAAATTTTTCAACAATTTTTTAATTAGACGATGAGCTTAATTAACACTAGAATTCAGAATATCCGTGCAAAGGGTAATCTTGATCGAAATGAAATTCGCCCTTCACGTTACGGCGCGTTAAATCTTTTCATGCGAAACACTGATATGCCTGGTGGCATCATCACGCAGGAATTGAAAGATAGGGCTGAAAAGTCTATTGGTAACACGTTTGAAACACCGGTAATCGATTTCGATGCAGGCGTTACTATCGGTAACGTTCGAAATGCAATTATTGCCGATGATGAAAACACTTCGCAAATGTTCGTTATCACGTTTGCTACGTATGCTTGGGGCTTCACTATGGTGCCTGCGTTGTTTATGAACAACGAAATCAGCATGCAGCAAGATTTCGAAAAGAAGTTTCAGCGATACCTTTATAAGTTTGGTGAAACGTTGGATTCTGCCGCTATCGCAGCTTTGGAAGCTGCTAAAACGCAGGTATTCAATGATTCTTTAACGTACACGGTTACCGCTAACGAACTTGTTTCAGCTTTTGCAGAACGTGAAAACGTGATTGGTGATCTCAACCCTATCATGGCGGCTAATGATCACTTCGGGCTTATTCACATCGTGGGTAATGCAGGTATTGAAAGTATCGTGCAAAAACTTGCACAAAAAGATATTTTCAACAGTGAAAATAAAACGTTGGAGTATTCCGACAAAGAGCTGAACTTCTCTACTCGTATACCTAATGATGCGGGTGAATACGCAAACATGTACGCAGTAGAAGAAGGTGCAGTAGGTATGTTAACAAGATTTGAGCGTGAAGCCATTCTTGGTACCAAAACTGCGGACGGTCACGAATGGAGCATTGACACGCTACCTATGCTAAACATGCCTGTAGGAACTTATTTCTACGAATCTGTAGGCGATTTTAGCGGTATTGCGGGCGCTTCTTCTGCTGACTTGACCAGAGCGTACAAGCAGCACTACGGCTTTGCTGTAGATGTGGCTTTCTTGACACCTTATAATAGTGATCCTGCGACTATCGCAAACCCTATTATGAAGGCTGTCGTTACTACTGCGTAATAACGGTTGATACATATACACTTATTTGCTTTAAGGTGATGGATATTTATTCATCACCTTTTTTTATATTTAAGGCATGTATAGAGTAGATAAGATAAAGGAATTGATCAGCCTGATAGGTTGGCGACAAAATTACGATGCGTCTGATTTTCAAATAGATGCTAGTCTTACTACTAGTGATTCAGGGCAGTTTTTTCAAGACATCCACCCACTTCTTACTTTAGGCAATGTAAAAGCTATAGCCCCTGAATTTGACAGGGTTACTATACCTGATTGGGCAGTAGGTACCAACTATACAACCGGCGAACGCGTTACCCAAAACAATGAAACTTACATAGCACTTCGTGATAATGTGGGGCAGGATCCTACAAGTAGTCCTTCAGATTGGCAACTTTACGATGCTTTTAGTGATTGGCTGAAGCAGAAAACCGAAGCATCGATAATTAAAGCAATGAAGAATATCTACGATTATCGAATAAAGAAAGAAGCCGGTAAAAGTTTGATTGAAAACAAAGTATTGTTTGACGGTACCGGACGCATTAAAAACACCCTTGCAAATAGCGGTAATCTTGTAGGTTTCGAAATAACGCCTTTACGTGGGTTTGGTGTAACGGTAAAACTTGATAAAATAGCCGTACAATTCACCGGCACCGTTGAAGATATTACACTTTATTTGTTCCATTCGTCGCAAAATACGCCTGTAGAAACGATTACGCTAACCAGGACTGTAGCCGATTCAATGGAATGGTTTACACCTGATACTGATATTTTCCTACCTTACGTAAGTGATAATAATGACGCCGGCGGTTCTTGGTACTTAGTGTACGATCAAAACGACCTAGGCGCAGACGTTGAAGCAGTCATAAAAGAACGAGATTGGTCTAAAAGACCGTGCAGCGATTGCCAAAGCGAAAGATATGAATACGATAATTGGCGTGCTTGGAGTAAGTATTTAGAAGTACATCCTTTTAGAACTAACCAATTCACACCTAATGAATTGTGGGATATAGAATCAAATCTATACACTTATAATACAAACTACGGGCTTAACCTTCAAGTTTCTGTACACTGTGATATAAGCGATTTGATTGTAGATCAACGTAAAGAATTCGAAACTTATATTGGCCTTCAGGTAGCTGCCGATTTTATTCGTGAAATGGCTTACAATCCGCAGTACAACATAAACCGCACACAACAAAACTTTAGTAAAGCTGAACTATTGTATGAATTGGACGGTGATAGTACTAGTAATAAGAAAAGCGGTATTAAGCACGAATTAACCGTAGCTATGGAAGCTGTTAGCATTAATTTAGATAAGATGTCAAGGGTTTGCTTCCAATGCAACCCAAGGGGCGTTAAGTATAGATCAGCAGTAGGGTAATGTGGATAAAATCGATAAACTTATTCAACGTGTCGAAAAGTTTAAGGATTCCATACCTTTCACTATTAACAGCGTAGTAAAAGAAAATGAAGCTATAATAATAGATCTTATTGTAGAAGATCAGCTTTTTGAACGTGGTGTAGATGCTGATGATAGGAGTCTTGGCGATTATTCCCCGATAACTATTCAAATAAAGCAGCAGAAGGGCCAACCCACTAATCGCATAACTCTACGTGATACTGAAGCTTACCATAAGTCTTACGGGGTTAAAACACTAAGTGAAGGCGGTTTTGAAGTGACCGTTTCCGATGTTAAGTATGGTGAAATAATAGAACGGTTTCCAAAAACAGATGCTTTAACTGATGAAAATTTGCAAGATATACTAAGAAACTATATACTTCCTGAATTGTTAAAACAAATCAATGCGCTATGAGCTTACCAAGAATACTAAAACCTACAACCCCTGTACTGTTTGACCTGGTAATAGGTGAAGCCCAAGATATTTTAGGTGCTGAACTTTCTTGGCTTACCCACGTATTCGGAAAATCTCAAAAACTAGTAAGGGAACGTGAAAAAAAGAAGTACACTTATCCAGGGATTTTTGTAAACCGAACAAAATACATTGACGGTTTACCTTCTAATTAATATGGTAATTTTTGTTTTTGGACGGTTGAAGATCCGCAAAATGTAGACTTCAGAAAGAACAGATTCAACAATATAACTGCAAATGTTGGGTTAGTATTTTGGTTTGACTTGTCTAAAATATTTCCTGCTGATATAGATAGAGGGCTTGAAGCGGTGAAATCTCAAATAACCGAAGTGTTAACACGAAAATTATTTTTAAAATCTGGTAAATTTATTTTAACTTCGATCGAAGAAGAAGCTAGGAACATTTACGACGGTTACAGTATTGAAGAAATTGATCTTCAATTTCTCATGCAACCGTATGCCGGCCTACGCTTCAACGGTGAATTGATGTTAAAAGAAGGAACCTTATGTTAATTGATCACATAGCTTTACTACAAAGCATACTCTTAATTTCTATTTATTTTGGCCTTTTTACGGCTATGGTTATAGGTATACTAAATTCAAATGGTTGGCGTAATCACTTTTTAGAAAAAGCCCCGAACAAATGGGTTTACAAGGCTATAGATTGTACTCTATGTTTCGCCTTTTGGCTAATGGTGCCTAATTGTATTGTAGGGTACGTAATCGAACCTAATGAAGATTGGCTAATAGTACCTTTTATTGCATCACCTATAGCTAGATACTTCGCATGACCACCGAAAAAATAGCCGGCCACAGGGTAGAAATATTCGATTCTATTGATGATTTACCTGTTATTAGATTTCACAAGTACAATAAATTCATGCTTATCGATAGCGGGGTAGGCAGTGATTTGCGCGACATAAACACGCACATAAGTAAAATCAAAGCTTATTTTGATAAGGATAAGGTTTTAGCTTTTAAAGAACTAGATAACTTGCGGCAAAATCTTTACATGATCAGTGAAGAAATTTCACCGAGATATTTAGCTTTTGCAGCTTTAGTAAAATCGATAGATGGTAGAGAAGTATTTGATCTTTCTGATGATAATTTAAAGAAAATAAGTAAACAGCTTTCTACTATTAAAGTATCGAAATTAGAAAAGCTTATTACGCTTTTAAAAAAAAAAATTGATACCGAATTAGAGCTTTTTTATTCAGACAGGTTCAATAATAGCCGCACGAAAGAATACTACGATCAGCTTAGAAAACGGGCTATACTTCAAATACAAACCATCAAAACCGGAAAAGATAACAGTTCTGAAATACATAAGATTGATGAATTTTTACTTTTCTACTCAAAACCAAGTATCTTTTCGGGTAAAAATAGTTTAGAAATAAAGTATGAAAAGCAATTCAAAGAATTGTGCCGCTTTGTTACTGAACATGCTTCTGTTAAAGCTGAAGATCTTACCGTATTAGATTTTTATTCGGCACTTGATTATATCAAGAAAAAACTGAAAGCTAAAGAGAAGGTAAACCGTAGAAGAAAAAAGAAAAATGGCCGATAATCCGTTAAAACATAGTGATTTAGTTAAGGATGATGGTGCTATCGATGAACTAATAGATAAGCTTGAAAAACTTAACATCACTTACAGTGATACCCTTAAAACGGTAAGAAATGATGCGATAAAGCTTGAAGCTTCTATTGTAAAAGTTAATAGTAGTACTGCCGAACAACGTGACGTTATCAGCCAAACAGCACAAGAAGCCGACAAGCTTACAAAGGCCCAACAATCGTACACGCAAGCTCTTTCTGAAAATCAACAGCAAATCAACAGTTTACGCGAAGCTCAAAAGGCGCTCAATAAACAGAAACAACTTGAACTAAAAGTTGTAAATTCTGCTGAAGGCAGCTACGATAAACTATCCGCACAATACAGCCTAAACAAGATCAGGCTGAATCAAATGAGCAAAGAACAGCGTAAAGCCACTAAAGAGGGCCAAGCGTTGGAAAAACAGACAAAAGAAATTCGTGCGGAAATGAATAAACTTCAAAAAGACACAGGGAATACGTCTTTAGAAGTTGGTAATTACAAACAACAAGTAGGTGAAGCACTTGCTGAACAGGATCTTTTTGGTTTAAATCTTAAATCGCTTGGCGGTATTTTCACAACGGTTACCGGTGCCATTGGTGCAGGAGTAGCCGTAGTAGGCGGGTTATTTAAAGCATATACTAGCAGTGCAAGGGGAGCAGAAGATTTAGCCAGGGCTTCAGATAGGCTTGATTCAGTTATAACGCAATTAGGTAATTCTATTGCTGATACTTTTGGTGATGATGGCGGTATTCTTGATGGGTTTTTTAAAGCAGTACAAATTAGGTTTTTAGGCATAGGCTCTTTTGTACAATCTCAATTATCAGTAAACGCGCGTGCGGCTTTACGAGAATTGGAAGTTTTAGAAGTTGAGAATGAAAGAATCAAAAAAGCACTTTTACAAGAAGCTGAAGTATTTAGGCAAATACGAGACGAAGAACGTAATAGCGCAGAACAAAGAGAAGAAGCAAATGCTAATCTTGCTTTTACGATTAATGAGCGTGAACAAACAGCTATAGATTTTCAAAATCAAAGGCTGAAACAGTTAAAAATTTTATTGAATTTAGATAAAGATAATCTTGAAATTCAACGTGCAATTAAGCAAGTAGAATTTGAAATAGCCGATATACGTGAAGAATCAGAAGGTTTTAGAAGTGAACAGCTTGCAAATGATTTAGCCCTTGCCAGGGAAAACGTAGAAAACAGGTTAGCTTTAGAGCAGGCCCGTATTCGTGAAGAATTAATAGGCTTAGAAGATTTTACACAAAAGCGCATAGATCTTGAACTTAGGCTAATCAATATCACTAAAAAATTACAACTTGAAGCCGCCGGTGAGAATAAAGCCCGAATTTCATTAGCTATTCAAGAAGCCCGAAATGCTGAAAAAGAGCTTTTCGAAAATGTGAAAAAGTTTGAAGCACAAAAGAAAGTTGAACGTGATAAGCAATTAGAAATCGATAAGAAGCGTGCCGAACAGCGCCGTAAGCAAGAAATAGCTGCGGCTGAAAAAACTTTACAGGAAGAAAATGCTTTGCTTTTATCAGAAATCGATTTGCTAGAAGCTACTGAAGACGAAAAAACTAGGCTTCGTTTAGAGGCCGAAAAGAAAAGGTTAGAAGGGGTTTTAAGAATCAATGAAGAATTTGGTAAACAAATGTCTGATCTTCAGATACAGCAAATTAAAAACCAAATAGCTTTAGCTGATCAGGAATTAGCAAAACTTACGCAAGATCAATCAAGGCCTGATATTTATGAAGCTTTAGGTTTAAAAGTTACTGAAGACGATAAAATTAGAATAGCTGAATCTTTGCAACTGATAAAAGATAGTTTTTCTTCTCTTATTCAAACTCGAATAGATGCTACTAATGCCGCAGTAGAACGTTCAAACCAAGCTTTAGAACAAGCAAGGGCAGAATTGGAAGAACAAATAGCTTTGCAAGAAGCAGGCGAAGAAGCAGATATTCAGGGCGCAGTACGTACTTTGAACGAGAAAAAGCGTATTAATCAAAAGGCCATAGCGGAACAAAGGAAAGCACAAAGAGCGCAACAACGGATACAAGAAGCCGAATCTATATCTTCTATAATAACTGCTTCAGCTAACATCTTCAAAGGATGGTCTACTATTCCTTTTGTGGGGCAAATATTGGGGGCTGCTGCTGTAGCCGCTATGATAACTGCTTTTATAGCTGCTAAAGTACAAGCCCGTAGAGTATCAAGGTTTGGCGATGGTGGTGATTTTGATATAAAAGGCGGTTCGCATTCTTCTGGGAACGATGTTTCTTTAGGCGTCCACAATGGCGTAGAAATGAAAGCAGAAGGTGGTGAAAAGGCAGCTATATTTAGTCGTAAAAGCGTTAGGAAATACGGCAGAGGTAGAATTTCAGATATTGTTAAGAGTCTAAATAAAGGGGATTTTCAAACTAAATATAGTGGGGCTTTTAATCAATCTGATTCAATGCTTGCCATAGTGGCACAAAGTAAAGGCGCAGATACTAGGGAACTTTTAGAAGAAAATGCTAGACTACGTGAAGAATTAAAAGAAACAGTCAAATCTATACCTCAACCTATTCAACAATGGGACGATAAAGGGTATAGAAGACATATCAGAACTAAAACAACTGTTGAATTAAATGTTAAAGAAAGAAACAGCTATTAATGTCTAATTTATATTCCGATATTGACGTATTTCGACTTATAGATGAAGAAGGCGTAGTTCTTTCTGTTGGAGGTATACTTGAAATAAACGAGCCTGAAGGTTTTGACGATGCTACTATTTCTTTAGAACGGTCTGAATATCATGGCGTAGATTTTGAATTTTTCGATGGTGAGTCTGAATTAGGTTTTGATAGAGTAGTAAAAGAGGGTCAAACCTTATCACCATATAGTTTACTACAACAGATATTTGCGGTGAACGGTACTGAATCAAAAGTTAGATTTCAGTATTTAAGAACTTCTACACCTGATTTAATATATGATAGTTCACTTATATTTTCTTCTCGAAAAGTGATGGACTATAAGATAGTACTGACGGCAGAAAGGTTAGATTTTAACGGTGATTTCAAAAACAGGTTTAGGACTGATTTTGATATAAACAGTTCTGAAAATCTTAATGGGGGGGCCTTAACAGGATTGACGTATGAAGATATAACGTTGCCGCCTCAAAATATTCGAAAAAACCTAATAGCTAAAAACGATGGATTAGATGTAATCATACAGTCTGAATTTTTTGACGAACAGGAATATAGGCCTTCTTTTAACGAAGTAGTAATAAATACAACAGGTTTAGAATTATTTTCTGATAGTCGAACAGATACTAGGGATAACTTAATTTTTAACGAGTATGGAACCTATCAAATAAGAATAGTAGTTGATTTCGATTTCGAATCAACTATTGATTTTGATGAAGTGTCATTTCTTATGACACTTATTTATCCTAAAATGAGATACGCTACTTCTGATACTTCTAGCGCCACCCCTGCCGATATCATTGCTCCTAACATTCAAGTTTTAGGCCCTGGTTTAGCTAACACTAGGTATAAAGTTCAGTTCGATCAAACTTTTACCTTTAATGCAAATAAAGGAGATATTTTGAGATATGAATTTTTTCTTGATGGGGCAGGGGCGGTAGCAAGCTACGCCTATGTTCAAGAAAATATTACAGAATTCACATTAGTTGCTGATGTCCGTTCCAAATACCTACTTACAAAAAACGTAAGTGTGTTTGATGCGTTAAATAAACACTTTGAAGGTATAACAGGCGAAAGCAATGTGTTGACCTCAACTTTTATACAAGCGCAAGAAACGGCTTTGTTAAATGGTAAATTGGTTAGAGGGTTTCCAGAAACATTGCCTTTTAGGTTGAACAGTAAAAAAGCCATTGATTCACTTAAAAGTATATACGGGTTAGGCGTTTTTGTTAAGGCTGATGAAATTATAATTGAAAGATATTCTTATTTCTACAGGGATGTAGAAATAGCCGCATTTACTGAAGATATCAAAGATTTTGAAATAGCAATAGATAAAGATTTAATACCTAATGAAATTATAATCGGTTATAAAACTTTTGCAGATGTAGAAGATTCACCGCTTGTAGTAGATTCCATAACAGATTTTCTAACGCAACACCAATACTTAACCAGTATTAGACGCGATGAAAAAAAGACAGAATTTTTATCTGATTGGATTGCTTCAGGGTATTCTATAACTGAAGGTAAGGAATTATCATTTACTTTATTTCCTGAAGAAAAATGGAAAGAAGACGAAAATACTTTTATAGTTTCTAAAAGAGATACTAATACTTTATTTAGTCAAACAACTCATATTTTTAGATTATTAGATTCTAGCTATAATCTAACTAATCAGTTTAAGCTAATAGTCGAAAATTTTATCCCTTTTGATACGTCTTTGTATACGTCTTTAGTGATTGATGGGGAAACTTACACAGTTGGTTTTAACGGAAATCCTGAAGGTTTAACTGATCCGGTCGTTATAGATGAAGAACAAAACACTACTACTTTTTATCTAACAGACGATTTACATTTAGTTTCACCTTACCCGCCAGTTACTTTAAATTTCCCAGGACAAAGGTTTAAAATAGAAGATGAAGACATTCAATTGAATTTTACTTTTAAATCAGTAGAAACTAAAGAACCTTTTGACATTATCGATAACATATCTTTTCCTTTTGCTACTTATAATGCTAGATTTAACATCAAGAATATGCTTTTTAATAACGGGCCTATTCTTAATGCTGGTTTTAACTGGCAGACTTCAGGGAAATACAGGCTACTAACTTTTGAAAATAACGGTGATCTAAGGACGCAGTTTGCAGTAGGAGAAAATACAAGTACTTTAGATCCTAACAGGTTAGTAGTAGTTCAAAAAGATGATATTAATGTCTCTGACGTCAATAACGGCGACCAGTTATTAGTTCCTGAAATTCTAACATTCGAGGTGAGATTAGGGTTTTCCGAAATAATGGCAATTAGGGAGGCCCATTATAACGATAGCAACCCTTCATATTATGGTTATATTTCCGTGACACCTTACGACGGGGTTACTTATAAAGGATTTCTTAAAAAAATGGAGTACAACCCTTTAACGGAAATGGTTAAATTTACACTGATTCGAAAAAGTGAATAATGAGTACTTTAAGTAGAGACGTAAAAAACACTTTTAATTTCTTGCGTTGGCGTAGGGCTTCAATTGGTGCCGTAGTAGGTGATCTTCCTATATGTGATTTAAACCCAATAGAATTACTTCTACCGGCCCCTACAAATCTAACAGCTACTGCTTTTACAAGTTCACGCATTAATTTGTCTTGGGATGATAATGCTACAAATGAAATTGAATTTCAAATAGAACGAAGTTTAACTTCTGTTACGGGTTTCGTTCAAATTGCCACAGTAGCCCCCAACATAACTACCTATCAAGATACCGGATTAGATTCTAATACAACTTACTATTATAGGGTAAGGGCTGTTTCTGCAAGTTTAGTTAGTGATTATTCTAATGAAGCAAATGCAACTACTTTAGTTTCGTTTGATACGCAATGGAATACAACAAATCCAGGTGTTAGTGCGTCTAATCAAATTACTTTACCGCTTTCAGCTTCAGGAAGTTATAATTTTGTTGTAGAATGGGGTGACGGCACATTAGATACTATAACAGCTTTTGATCAGCCCGAAATAACGCACTCATATTCAAGCACGGGTACCTATGACGTGAAAATAAGCGGCGTGTGTGATTCTTGGATTTTTAACAATTCGGGTGATAAAGAAAAACTTTTAAATATTTCTGCTTGGGGGTCTTTTAGGCACACTTCGGGAAACGGTGGGTTTTTTGGCTGTTCTAACATGACCATAACGGCGACAGATGGATTAGTTATAACTTCAACTACGATGAACGGTTTTTTTCAAAATTGTTCATCGATAACTACGATACCTGGTATAGAAACTTGGGATGTTTCAACTGTTACGGCTTTTAATACTTGTTTTCAAGGAGTAACTAATTTTAACCAAAGTCTAAATAATTGGGATGTTTCAAATGTAACGGGAGCAGGTTTTGGGTCAATGTTTAGGGGTTGTTCTAGCCTAAACCAAGATTTTGATAATTGGGATGTTTCAGGGGCGTCACAGACTGCTTCCATGTTTTTCGGCTGTAGCTCATTCAATGGAAATGTGACAACATGGGATTTTTCTAACATTTCAAATACAAATGCAATGTTTTTTGGTTGCGTTTCGTTCAATCAAGATATTTCGGGATGGGTGACAACTTCTTTAACTGATACGACCAGTATGTTTTCGGGTTGTCAATCTTTCAATCAAAATATTTCGGGATGGGATTTTAGTAATGTGTTCAGGTCGGGAAGTATGTTTAATGATTGTTTTGTTTTTAATCAAAACGTTGGTTTGTGGGACACGTCTAGCCTAGAAAATGCAGGGGGTATGTTTCGTGATTGTATTGTATTCAACCAAAATTTGAACGGGTGGAATACATCATTGTTAGAAAATGCGGGAAGCATGTTCTTTGGGTGCACGGCATTTAATGGAAACGTAACGACATGGAACACAGGAAGCGTTACGAACATGAAAGATATGTTTTTGAATTGTTCTTCGTTCAATCAAGATATTTCCGGTTGGAATACAGCAAATGTTACAACAATGGAAACAATGTTTTCTGGATGCACAATTTTCAACCAAGACATATCTGGATGGAATGTTGCGAATGTCACAGACATGACAGGAATGTTAAACAATTGTTCGGCGTTTAACCAACCGATCGGAAATTGGACAACAACAAGCTTACAGGAGGCAAATCAAATGCTGGCAGGAACGGCGGCATTTGATCAAAGTCTTGCCGGATGGGATATCACGAATGTCACAACATTTGACGATTTTATGAACATTGCAGGGATATCAACTGCAAATTATGATGCAACGTTGATCGCTTGGGAAGCCCAGGCGGTTCAAAATAATGTACCTTTAGATATGGGATCTTCACAATACACAATAGGAGGTGCGGCACAAACAGCGCGTGCAAATCTTATAGCTGATCATCTTTGGGTAATAGTAGATGGAGGGGGTGTATAATGTCAATTTTTAGTAATCAAGAAATACAAATTAACGGTAAAACAATCCGAAGATTAACTAGAAGTAACAATTTTTGGGCTTGCGGTTATGGCGATGACAAGGTAATTGTTGCTATGACTAGATACGATAGCAGTCGGCCTAATAATGGTGCTTTAATTGCAGGGCAAACGGTTGACGGGCCTATATCTTTAAACGGATTTGGCGCCGATACATTCCAAGAATTACAATCTGAAATTGAAAGGTTAGAATTGATTGATCCTTTAGCAGTAGAGTAAATGAGCGAATTATACGACATACCTAACAATTATATTCAGGTTGACTATGAATATTTGCCGGCTTTTTTAAGAGGGTTTGAGCATCACCATTATGTCAATCTTGATAACGCAATAAACGATTCCGATTTTGGGAATTGGGTTGTAGGTCTTTATGATGTAAATGGCAATGAAGTACAAAACTTTGGTGCGCCTACGCAAGACATTATAAGCGGTTCTTTGTTTAGATTTTATTTTAGTTTCTCCATTGATCAAGCTTTAGCGGGTACGCATTTCTTTGCGGTCTACAGTACAGCAGATAATTCAGTAAAGTATCAAAGCAATTTCTTCAAAGTAATAGCACTTGAAGAAGTGGATAAGTATGCTTTTATTCAATTTAGGAATAGTTCAGATTTAGACAATTTCAACTATACGGCTTTTGCTGAATACAATTCGTTTTTCTTGGATCTTGAACAAATAGATTTTGATTACGAATATGAAATACAAAACTATCGTGAACAGTCTACTGGTCGGTATAGACGCCAGAAAAATCAAAAAAACAAAGTTATAAAGCTCGAAACTTATCTATTTGATGAAGAAGCTTTAGATGGCATGTTTTCACTTAGTGATCATGACGACGTGCTAATAAACGGTGACGCAGTAACCACTAAAACAGGTTTTACGCCTAATGTTCAGCGCGATATGAATGTACATAAAGGTACAATTGATTTTTACGTTACCAGGTACGGAACTGTAAATTTAAAAGGTGATGCTTAGAGCGATTTAGCTTCTATTTTCTTCATTTTACGTATGTGTCGCATTTCTCTACGCGATAGGCCTTTGACAGCATCTATAGCTTCAGTACTGTTACCTTTTTGTTTGTCATAGCTTCGCATAGCTCCAATACCTAACATGCCTAAGATAATAGGCATCATTTCACCTAAATCTAAAACAGGTAATTCAGACACTTCAGCCCAATTAAATATTACTGCCATGTACTTCAGTATAGGATAAAGTATATAGTTGTAAGCTACACCGCCGCCACAAACCCAACCAATAAAAGGGCGCCAACCGGCGACAAAAATAGATTTGTGTTTTGATTCTTCTCGGTTAATAGCCATTTGACCAAGCATCACTTCAGTATCAAGTTCTTTATCTTTTAACTTGATGTGTGCTATTTCTTCTTTTGAAGTGTGTAGGTCGTCTGCTATACTACCTACAACTTTAAGGGCTTCACCTATTCCGGTCATGATTTTGCAACGTTTAAAGTTCTGATAACCCAACCCCTAAAGAATCGTCTGTTAGGGCTGTCTTTTTTCCTTGAAATGGCTATGTAACGTTCAATTTTACACAATGCGTATTTAGCTTCAAATAATTCAGCATCTACGGCGTTTAGCTTCCCTATAGTGTTCGGGCCTATTATACCGTCAGTAACAGCCCCTACGGCTGCTTGCGCCAGTTTAACCGCTACAATATGGCCGGCATTCATTCCGAAGTCAAACATGTTATATGACACAGTTTCATTTTCGACTTCATCCAAACGCATCTTATCCCAAAAGTTTGTTTTGTAAAACTCTTTAACCATTGGGGTTAGTCTAGGATCGGTTTGGCTTTGTCGCACTATAGGCCATCCAGGCCAATTAGGCCAAAAGTTTTCAGCTATGCCGGCGTAAGTCCATCCACCACGATCGCCTTCGTTTTTGTGCAGTACGAAGCCGCCTTCGTTAACCATCGTTTTATTAAAAGCACTTTCAAAATGTGGATTCATAGTTGGTCGATTTTTTTACGGCCCATGCCAATAAGTTTAGAAAATAAATGTAGGGCAAATATGCCTATGAAGATAGAAATGGCTTCTTCTATGTCATAGTACCAATCCCAACCATCTCCATCAAAAGCTAAAACATATACAGCAAAAAGATATTCTGCTACAAAAGTTATGCCCTGGCCCATCACTATTAGTATCAAAAAATCGAAACGATTATCTTTCCAGTACTTAGACCATGTAAGATTTTTGTTTTTATTCCATTTATTTTCAAACATTAACAGCAAATAGCAGATGTATAGGATTGATCCTACTAAAGCTAAAATTTGGTTTAATGCTTGTTGCGATAGTTCGGAAAGCATGACAAGTAAATTATCTTTTAATTAGCAGTAAACAATAAACAATGTATAAACAGAGTATTGTTTAAGTAAATATAGGCATTTAACCAATCACAAAGTAAGTTTTTGCGACCTCGTAAACAACTAAACAATAATATTCTGAAAAGTACGAATAGTAATATTTACATTTTAGCAAAAACGCGTTATAGTTTCCTAGGAAAATAATGTTTGGCTTGTTTAGAGTTGGTAAAAATAGGTTTTAACTAACTGTAAGTCAACAATTTACACCTAAACAATAGCTTTTGTTTAGCTTGTTTACAGATAATTGAAAATAATTTTTTGTTTTTAACGAAAAATATTTTTATTTGCCTACATGAAAAAGATAGATCTAGGTAAGATTATACAAGCTAAAGGCCTTGATGAAAGCGAAGTAGCACAACAACTATTTCCTACTAATGCCCACCCAAAATTAGCTTTGCGTAGAGTGTTGAAAGGTGATGGGGTTTTAGACGCTGATCAAATAAGTAAGTTTTCACTTTTTTCAGGCATACCTATTGCAGAATTGTATACCGGCAGCGAATGGGCTTCTAGTATTGACCAAAACAAGCACGTACTTACTTCAGGTGATTATAAAGCGGTTCTTGATACTTCTACTTGGACTACCAAGATTTTTCATAAAGATTCTATGTTTCACGAATTCATTATACATTCGCCGACTATCGGTTTAAGTGAGTACATCGAAAGACTAAATAAGGAAATTTCTAAAAACAAATAAGTATATTATGGAAAGACAACCGTACCAAAGGCATGCTTCTAACATTATTGAGGTAAATGTCACAATTAACACTTCTAAACCTGAACAAATTCAAGCTTTTGCTAATCTTCTTGCAGCCATTGGCGGCGTACAGTTGGCGGGCCAAACTGAAACGGTTACATCCTCTACCGCACAAGTTGTAGAAATGAAGCCGGAAAAAGAAGAACCGAAAGAAGAACCTAAACCGAAGCGTAAACGTCGCACTAAGGCTGAAATAAAAGCCGAAGAAGAAGCGGCTAAGTCGGAAAAAGAAGAAGCTGAAACAAATGAAAAAGTAGAAGAAGATTCTGGTGAAGAAATTACACTTGCAGAAGTTCGTTCTAAACTAGCTACTAAGGTTAACGATCATCGTGACGAATGCATAGCTAAACTAAAAGAACTTGGTGGGGCCAAAAGCGTTAGTGCTTTAGAACCTGAATATTACGCTGAATTTGTTGAATTTCTTGACGGTTTAGAATAATGAGTACCGAGCATTCTAGCAGACAACACGCTTTGTTGTCTGCCTCTGGTTCTGCCAGGTGGCTGAATTGTCCACCTTCGGCGCGCATGGAAGAAAAGTTTCCTTCTAAAGACAGTGTTTATGCTGCTGAAGGAACTTTAGCACATGAGTTTGCAGAATTAACACTTAGGCTTAAAACGCATACAGGCCCACTACCACAACGTAAGCCTTGGCAAAAAGCTTTTGAACAGTTTAAAAAACATGATTTATTTCAAGAAGAAATGCTTGATTATGTCAATGTTTACGCCGAATACGTACTAAGCGAATACTACGAGGCTTGTAAAAAAGTACCTGATTCGGTTTTACTTATTGAAGAAAAGCTTGATTATAGTTATTACGTTAAAAACGGTTTTGGTACCGGCGATGCAATTATAATTTCAGATGGAACCCTTGAAGTTATTGATCTTAAATACGGTAAAGGGGTAGTAGTAAGTGCTGAAAACAACACCCAAGAAATGCTATATGGGCTTGCAGCTTTACATAAATACGAAATTTTGTATGGGGTTGATACTGTTAAACTAACTATTGTACAGCCTAGACTTGACGCTATTTCTTCTTGGGAAATATCCGCAGAAGATTTACTTAAATGGGGTGAAACTACAGTTAGAGAACAAGCTAAAAAAGCTGATCGCGGTATAGGCGTTTGTAATCCTGGTGATTGGTGTAGGTGGTGTAAAGCTAAACCTATTTGTAAAGCGGTAGCCGATCACAATACAGACTTAGCGACAAAAGATTTTGCACATCCAAACACTTTAAGCGATGAAGAATTACTTGAAGTTTACGGTAAAATTGATGGCTTAGTAGATTGGGCAGGTTCAGTAAAAGCTTATTTACTTGAACAGGCCTTAGAAGGTAAAGCTTGGAAAGGTTTAAAATTAGTAGAAGGTCGAGCTAATCGTAAATGGTTAGACGAAAACAAAGTTATTTCGGCATTACTATCTAAAAAATATGATCAGAATGATATTGTTAATGTAAAAGTTAAAGGTATTAGCGACATAGAAAAATTAGTAGGTAAACCTAATTTTCAAGCTTTATTAGGTGATTTGGTAATAAAGCCGCAAGGCAAACCAACCTTAGTACCTGAATCAGATAAGCGTCCTGCTATGGGCAATGAACAGGCTAAGAAAGATTTTGCATCTTAAAATTATTTTCAATAAATTCGTAAAAAAAGTTTTAAACAAATGAGTGAAACTAAAGTAATAACCGGAAAAGTTAGGTTCAGCTATGCAAACGTATTTGAGCCTAAAGCAGCGCAAGAAGGCGCTGAACCAAAGTATAGCGTTTCTTTGATAATCGATAAGAATGATAAGAAAACATTAAAAGCTATAGAAAAAGCTATTGAAGCTGCCATTGAAGCAGGTAAAGCAAAATTTGGGGGTAAAATACCTAAAAACTTGAAGCTGCCATTAAGAGACGGTGACGAAGAACGTGAAGATGATGAAAATTACGAAGGTAAAATGTTTGTAAACGCTTCTTCGAGTAACAAACCTGGTGTTGTAGACGAAGACCTGAACCCTATTATGGATCGTGAAGATTTTTATAGCGGTTGCTATGGTCGTGCAAGTTTAAATTTTTACGCTTTTAACGTATCAGGTAATAAGGGTGTCGCTTGTGGTCTTAATAATCTTCAATTTTTAGAAGATGGCGATAGGCTTTCAGGCGGTGCTTCTGCTGA
>SPKZ01005754.1_pt1 | contig 43219 bp, 30 predicted proteins | sample 2456571 | NCBI WGS metagenome assembly SPKZ01 (sample SAMN11192286, study PRJNA482655) | marine metagenome | biome: ENVO:00000447; feature: ENVO:00000244|ENVO:00000211|ENVO:00000569|ENVO:00002023; material: ENVO:00002151; isolation source: ocean water from marine abyssalpelagic zone ...
AAAGGTAGAATATCAAATCTTAAGTTAATAGATACCCACAGAAGACCTTCTTTTACATTTTATAATTATATATGTTTAGTGTCTGATGAATTTAAAGTTACAACTATAAATAAAGTAACAGATGCCAACCATGTTGAAGTATCAGATGCTCAATGGTGTGATTTTAAGGAAAAAAAATGGGGATTAAAGGGGCAACTACATTTTGGGTTAAAAAGACTGATGAACAGTAAAAAGAAAGAAATTGAAAAATATATAAGAACGCATTGCGATTCATATTAAGCATATTATTGAATTGTTTCTATTGATATTTATTATAAAACATCTAATCTACATTTTTATTGTGAGATTAAGATAGTATCAATAGAAACAATCATAAAATGCCTAACAGTATAAAAATCATACCTTCTATTAATTGGCCGTTACGTCAAACCCCTTTAAATGGAAATGAGCATTTATTAAAACAAAATCCTATTACCGATCAAAGTCCGGGCCCAAAAGAAGAAAGAATTAGTGTAAGTTCTATTTTAGATTATATTTTATTAAACATACCTGCTACTTCTCCACAACCTCCGGGGTCAAGTTCTCTTTCTCTATCACCACCAAGCAATACCATCCAAAGTATTAATGGGCAAGCAACAATAATAGTAGATTTCTTCACTGATACAGATATGACAGATGTTACCATTACATTTAGTAAAAGTAATAGTAACCCTATTACATTAAGGCTTATTCAAAACTCTACCGCTCAAAATGTAGACTTTAATTTACCAAATACAGCTTCTACATCAACTACTGCCAATTTTACGATTCCACAAGGCACTAATTTTACCAGTGGACAATATACATTAGCAGTAATAGGAGATGATTTATTACAAATAGACCAAATATTAATTAATTAAAATGGCAGTTACAATATTAGAAACAGCTCAATCTTATGGATCAGTTCAGTTAGCTTTAGAAGCTTTACCTGAAATTTTCGATCAAAATTATACAATTGAAACAGATGAAGCGACAGTTTCACCTATGGATTTTACTATAGATACTAAAGATACTTCAGGCTTTAGATTATTAATTACAACACAAAATCAACTATGTGAATTAACAGTACCAGCAGACACAAGAGCAGTTTATGCAATAAGCCCTAATTGGAATGATATAACAATCGAAGGAATTACTTTTAATTTAACATCAAGTAGTGGCACTAGAGCAATAAGGTTAAGTGGTTCAGGTGGTTTTGAATTTAGAGGTTGTATATTTAATTTTGATAATGTAGCTGATCACATAGAAGCGTTTAGTTTAGTTGGAACTCGTACTTTGGGATTCACTAGTTGTGTATTCAATTTAGATGCATCTAGTAACCCAACTCAAACTTTTGAATTAATAGATATATCTAATACAACTAATTCATTTTTTGATAAATGTACTTTTGATATCACTGGCATCAATTTAGGTGTTACTGCTAAATTAATAGATGGATTAAACAACTCAGGTAGTGATTCTACGTTAACAGTTATAGATTGTTCAGGAACTTTTGAAGGGAGTACGTTTTTTAGATATAGAGGTGGATATCAGTTTGTTACAATAGAAAGAAATAATTTTACATTAAACACCTCTAGTTCTGCATTTTCCATAAGTGATAATGGAGGCGAGAATAATGAAAATTTCATTTTCAGAAATAATATAATGGCAGTTTCTGCTGGCAGAATTATAAACGTTAATAATACATGTACTTCAACTTTTCAATGTACATTTAACACTTTTGTATATCCTTCTGGATCAATTTCAACTGGAAATTTTGCAGATGTTCTAGGGAATGTCATTAATTTAGGAAATATTAATTATATAGACTTAGATAGTGGCAGTTTTCAAGCAATATCTTTTAGAATAGACGGATTAACTTTAGCTAACATAAATACACGATTAATATCAGATTATAATGTATACCATACAACTACTACACCTAACAACTCTTTTTTAGTAGGGGTAGGTAACGAAAATGGCAGTGCAGTTTTGGGTGACAGTGGTTATCAAGTATCCGAATTTGGTGAAATGCAAAATGATGGAATTGAAATAAATTCTACTCAAATCGATCCAGATTTTAATGATTATCTTAATGGAGATTACACTTTGTCTCCTACAAGTCAAGTAAAAAATTATTATGACGATTTGACTACAAATTATTCAAATAGAAGCGATGTAAGAGGTTTTACCAGACAAGAATTTTTTGTTGCGTTAGGTGGACACGATCCAGATGCATTAGATGGGGCAATACCTTCAAATGACATTATAGTGCCAAAGAGAATTGCAGTAAGATACTCTAACGGAGTAAATGCACCTATTGACACAGAATATGTTTCTTCTTTACAATTAGCATGGCTAAGAATAAGAAATAACTCGTATATGGACTTAAACCATATAGTAGGTGGATTGAATGGTTTTTTTGTTGTAAATGCAGGAACTGATCCTATTTTACCGGGATTTTATCCAACAACTAGTACTTTCGTAAAAAAATTAATACATACTACAAACCCAAATGTGCATTGTGTTAAAACTGATGTAGGAAATTGGCTTATTTTTGATGAAACTGATACAACAGGTGATAATTATTATCTTTCTGTAGAAACTCCTGATGATATAAATGAAATAAACCAATGGGATTTTTATCAAAATGGTGTTTTAATTGAAGCAAATGTATCGTTTTCAGTAACTAGAGCTAGAGATTATGATCATGAATGGAGAGCTAACCATACAGATTTTGTCGGAGCATTATGGATGACAAGTGCAGAAAACAATAAAGGTATATTCACAATAGGTCTTGATAACTTAGATAACGAAGGTAATGCATTCCCAGTCAACTCAAGATTAAACATGAAAGCTATCACTGGAAACAATAGTGCTTATGGTATATGGATGGCTTCAGGTAAAAACTTAGTTGTTGAAAACGCAGACATTAGTGGAAGAGGCTTTGGTATACGTGTAGGGCCAGAGACAGGGGCTGGTGGTTTAAGTTTGCTTAATTGCGATATATATGATTCAAGGTATGGTATATCTTGTGAAAGCTCTGACGGTACAGCAATACGAAATTGTAAAGTAATTAATAGTGATATACCTTTGAATTTATCTGCTACTAGTAACATTTTTGTAGAAGGTTTAGAATTTTTATGGGAAAGTACTGAAAGATCACAAGCTCAACCTAACGAACAAGCTTATATCCAAGGAATTGTAAGTGATATAAATAACATAATTACAATACGAAATTCAAATAATATTGTATTAGAAGGAATAATATCTGATGTTGCACAATATATTGGGACATATGATTTCTCAGGTATGGATGAGCATATTAAAGCTCAAGAAACTAATAATTTAGATATTTATAACTCTAGATTTGTTGGAGGATTTGGTAGACCTCAAGTATATTATACATTAGGGATAACTCAAAGTATTAATAATTCAAATATTGCTTATAATTATTTTGGAGAGACAGGTACTGGAGGCTTACACACTACAAACCATGTACAAGTAGATGGTGGTTCAAACATAAATTTAACAAATAACTATTTTAAAAACGAATATGGTGGGGATGGTTCTTTAAGTCATAGATTTTCTTGTATGAAATTTAGATTAAATACTCAAGAACTAGAAATAGCTAATAATTATTTTAGAGTAGAGAATTCAGGAACTGCAAATTTTGCTACAGGAACTAATCTCACAAGTTTTATTTCAATTGAAGATCAAGATGGGCCAAATGATTACATAATTAAAAATAATGCTTTTGAATCAGGAATAAACATGAGATGGCTTTTGAGTTTAGATTCTATTTCTGATATATCAGTAAATGGAGTTTCTACCCTTAGAACGAAAGAAGAAATACCTAATTATGATAGTTCAGGGGCAACTCAAACACAATTAGATAATGATCTAAATTTGAATAGTGATTATAACACTAATAGTGTATATTTATTTGCACCAAATTCATCAATATTTAATGATGCTGATGAAACCTTAGCACCACCTGCAATAAATATAACTGGTGGTACTGTTGAAGCTGTACTTCAAAATGCAGGAGATGCTAGTTTTAACACATATGCCCCTAGTTTAGATATAATCAATAACGTTATTGATCCAATTAATTATGATATAGGGCCTATATCATCAAGCGGGGTTCCTTATGTACCAGTAGCTGGCACTATTGATCCAGCAATTACATTAGATCAAGATGTTTCCAGTACGTTGGATCAAGCTCCTTTTAATCAAATTTTTCCTGCAAATACTTTAAATCCTAGTATATCACGAATTGAACATAAAAATAATCCAATAATTATACCTGAACAAGAAGATTTTACTATAAAAACAAATGTTCAAGGAGAATATTCTTATATAGTCACTAGTTTGGTTGATTCAAACACAGGAGCTGTTTTAATAAGAACTTTAGGTAAAGAATTAAAAGTTAAATTTGAATCAAATACATTATCTGATAAAAAAATCGTTAGAACTTTCGATTTAGTAAGTAATATTATCCTTTTAGATGGTACAGTAAATGAAAGTAGATTATCTAATTTTATAACAGTAGTACAACCTAGACCTGTAGCTTCTTTCAGATTAAACAGATCATTTGTTTTTGCATCTGAAACTGGAGAGAATGACATAACATTAACTAGTACTAGCAGTTATGCAGATGAACTAGAATGGACTTATCAAGATAATAATGGCATCACACAAGTCATTACAAATACAAGCGATATATCTAGTATAGGGCCTTTTATATATGATAATGAAGGTAGAAGAGATGTTTCATTAATGGTTACAAACACAACTAGTTCTGATACATTTAATGCACCTCAAGTAATAAAAGCATTACCTGATCCTGTTGACCCGGTTATTGAATTTAGAGTTGAGAAGTTTTCAGTAGATTTAAATACAAGAGTTGGTCTAAAAAGTTTCTCTAAATTTGTTGTTGGTGATCCTTTAATTCAATGGAGAATAACTAAAACAGATGATCCAACATATACACATGTTGGCCCTATTTTAACTGGAGCAGAAGCATTTTTTACTCCCACAGAATTAGGTGAATATGACGTAATGATGGAGATGTATGACCCTAACGATGAAAGCAGATCATTAAAGAAAAAAATCAGACGTGCTTTTACCGCAGTTCCTGCAATCGATTTAAATACTGCCATTATAGTAGATAATTCTCTTGAGCCATTACAAACTAGAGATTATGCTACACCATCAGACATAGGAAATGCTGGGCCGGGTGATGTTATATTGTTAAGAGGAGGACAGTACAATCAATTATATTTTGACGGATTCGTAGGTACTGCCGAAAATCCTATAAGAATTTCAAATTATCCGGGAGAAAGAGTATTAGTAGATAGATTTGATACACCTACTCAATTCACTAATGGAGTTTCTTTAATAAACTGTGAACATGTTTATTTAGTTGGAGAAATATTTGAGAACACTACGTCTAATGTAGAAGCTTCTTATCTAAATTGGGAAATTATCACTCAAGAAGAATTTGCTCCGAACAGTTTGGAAAGTTACTTTGGATTAATATTTAGAAATTATATTTTTGCAGGAGTTCATATCCATCAAGCTAGTACTGATATTACTGTTATAGGAACCGAAACTCAAAGAACTAATTTTGCTGGTATTATGGCAAAAGAAGACCCTAACCCCAATAGACCTCAGTTTTGGGATGAATTTTTCAGAATGTATAATATTAAGATTGGACGTAATTTAATTGATTATGCTCATGGTGAAGCAATGTATTTAGGTTATTCTGCTTATTACATGAAAGGTGATATAGCGAATGCTACAACTTCCTATAATGTTACAGTGAAAAGAAATATTTCTCCTACATTAGCTACATTACCGGGAGGTTATTCTAAAGGAGATACTGTTACTGTAAATACGATAGAGGGAGAAGCTACTTACGGTATGCCACACGCACTGATTAATTGTAAAGTTTTTCACAATAAAATGTATAATTCTGGGTGGGATGGATTTCAGTTAGGAAATGGTTGCAGTGGAGCAGAAATACATGATAATTATATTGAAGCAGCAGGAACAGAGAATGTATTTGGACAAGACGCAGGTGTTTCATTAAATTTAGTGTGTGGAGATTTCTATAATAACAGATTAAACAATACTAAATCTATTAACGGAAGTATAACAGGAGATTTTAGAATTTTTAATAATGCAATGACAAATGTAGTCACTAGCACTAGAGGAGCATATCTTTTCTATAAAAATATCGAAGCAATTAAATTCAATGCTTTTGTTAATGGTCTATCTGACCCTGAAGTTGACAGTTATAACTCAATATATAGAGCAAGCTATGCAGATGATCCAGATATTGAAGCTAGACATTTAAATCCTTCACTTAAGCTTTTTCATAATACCATATTGGGAGATAATGATTTAACCTATATAAACAGTAACGGTATTAATATGAGTGCCACTATGGAAGACTTGTTTATATTTAACAATTTAACCCAAATAAACGAAGATAATATAGTTCTAGATAGAAATAATGTTCCTTCAGGAGTAAGTAGAGTTATTTTTTATCAAGGTGACAAGAGTCCGGGCGATCCAGATGATTCTTCAGGACATCCTAATGATTTTTCTAATACTAACTACACAAATGTATTAGTAAATGATGTTAATTATGCAACATTACAATGGGAATTATACGAAAACCTTTGGATTAAAAGAACAGATGTATCTCAAGTAAGTGAATTCAATCCAGATTTTGCTAACTATATTATAGGCGATATTACTATTCTTCCTACAAGCCCAATTGCTAATATGGCAGTAGTTGATGCACCAACTAAGTTAGGTGAAAACAACAATGAACTTTTAAAATTTGATAGGAATGGATTATTTAGATCAACTCCTACAGTAGGAGCAAGTGAAATAACTCAATATTCACCTATAATACAGACAATACCTGTACCTGATGTTCCTGACGTAATCAAACCTCCATTTAAAATGAAAACTGTTTTAGATGGATTGTTTCCTACTACAACACCTGAAATTAACAATGGAATTGTTAAATATAGAATTTTTAGTGAAACATCTAATCAATGGTTGACAGGAACAGTTAAAGCAGTAGCAGATATAGACCCTAACACTGATCCTACCGGAAACGGAGAAAATGTAAATCCTAATTCAATTGTTATTTTAGACAACGGTGAAAGAAAAAATACACCAAGTGGGCCATTGTATCCGGGTAGAAAAGGTGATGTCACTTATGATGAACAATTTATATACTATTGTATACAAGATAACTTATGGATAAGAACATTTATCTCAGGCTTTGGGTTTAGCTTAACTGATGATTATGATAGATTTCCTTACAATGCAGTGACAAATAGAGATTTTGGTGCAATACCTCAAGGTACAAACATTGGTGGGATGACTGTATCAGATATAATAACTTTAGCAACAAATACAACATTAAATTCTGGATTTAAAAATTTGAAATCAGATATACCTACTTATTTAGAGGTAGGATCAACATTACTTGGAAATCATGAGTTTACTTTTAATTTCACTGAAGATACCGTTCTTAATGCAAACAGTATTATAATAAGAGATTTAACTAACGATAACGATTTGTTAACAGGAATAAATTCAAGTCCTGTAACAGTTGACTTAGGATCAATAACTTATTCGGGTGAAACTATACATAGTTGGTATGCAACGGCAGAAAAATCTAATTCTGAAACTATAGATTCTAATCCTATCACAGCAGAATGGAGATTCAAAAGATTCTGGGGAACATCTAATGAAAGTGATCCAACTAATAATAGTATTAGAACCCAAATGCAGGATTATGAATTAGGATATGATAACTACATTAGCATTGATCCTAATAACATGTACGTGTTCTTTGCATATCCTTCAAAATATGGTAGAGTGTCAGAGATATATGTGAACAATTTATATGCTTTTAATGATTTTACATTAATAACAAAGAATATAACAAATATTTATAACATAACTGAAGAGTATAACATTTATGTTACTAATAATGTAAATAATACATTTATGAATGTAAAATTTAAATAAGAGGGAGTTTAACTCAGAAAACATATAAATCAATTGAAGAAAATTATGAAGACGTTGATATAGAAGATTTACAAGATGCATTGGGCTACCTGATGCATCTTGTAAAAATTTTCCAATGTTTTCAAACATATGTGATCATTTAAAATGAAATTTAAAAGATATTACAATTAATATTTATAAACATGAAATATAAAATTTTTATAAACGAATCAAATATAAAAAGATTTTCTGTCAGAAATGCAAACAAAAACTTTTTTGCACATTATTTAAATGAATTAAAACATGAAGGTGCAAGTGATGAAGAAATTAAAAGAAATGCTGCTGAAAATTTTATAGGAGAAATCGTAAGATATTTTGCAAACAAATATGATAGCGAAGCTGCACACTATGAAGCTAAAAAAAATCCAAGACATGAAAATGTTTTTAACGTTGAATGATCAACTAATAAACATGAAATAGATGGATTTTTAACAGTAAATGATAATTACAATGTTAACTTTAAAAAATCATTGATATATTATAGTTTAATTGAAGGCAATACTGTAAAAGAATTTAAATGAAAAAAACAATAGGTATAAAGTTTCCCTTTGAAAGGAGTGAAGAGAATTATTTTTTTGGAATGTCAAAAACAACCAATGAAAAAATAATTTCTAACTTTAATTTTATTATTACTGTCAGAAGATATGAAAGATTATATCATCCAAATTTTAGTTTTAATATTGATCAATACTTGTTTGAACCAATGACAGAAGAATTAGTTCAAGACATGACTAGAGCATTAAAACAAGTAACAAAAGAATACTTTCCTGATATTAACATATCTTTTCTAACACCTATTGTTGATAATCAACAAAAAATGATAAGTTTAACCATAAACGGATTAGTAAATGGAGAACAATTCGAAAATACAGTTAATTTTTAATCCTTAAAAGGCATGTTCATAATTTTAAATTGAATATCATCAAAATCATCAAGTTTAGCATCTAAAACTATATCTATTGCATCATGTCTAACTCGCTTGTGACGATATTTGGCATATAATATAATAGCATGTTCTAACTCATTAGGAGTAAGTTTCATATCAACAATATCTTTAGCCGTAGTAGTTTCAGTGATTGTATTCATTTTTTTTTTAATAATTAATTAATTAAATCTAAGATTGACAATATCTTTGTGTGTTTAAATCCATCATTGTTAATTTTCCCCCATTACCAGCTCCGGTATCTATGTTTATTAAATTAGAATTAAATACAGGTAGATAATTTTCAGTGGGAGAATGGCCGATTATTATATAGTCTATCTTTATAGAATTCTTTTCATCAAATATAGGTTTAAATTTTATATTTTGATTAGCATATTGCTTAGAAGTTCTATACATATTTCTATTAATTGCAAAATTAAGTTTTCTTTGCTTTGTAATTAGTCTTTTATGATTAAACCCTCCATGTGTACATATAGTGTTATTTTCTATATGATATGATTTTGTTATACTAAAATAATATTTCAATTCTTCTTTATAAGGAGTTAATCTTTTTATTGTATCTTTTGCTCCTAAGCGTATCCATCTTTTATCAATTATATTTTTTTCTAACCATTTTTTTATAAATAAATCATGGTTTCCCATAATAGGGATAAAATTTTTTATTTTTAATAATCTTAAAAGGCATTTATCAGGATGTTGATGTCCATCAGCTAAATCACCTAAAAAAATTAATGTGTCTATTTCATCTCTAAAATGCCATTTTTTTAAAACTCTTTTTAAAGCTTTAAAATTGCCATGCAAATCACCTATAACATAAGTTTTTGCTTCTGTTTTTCCACTCAAAATATAAAGAACTTTTATTATAAATTTTATGAAACAAGTTTTAATTAAAAAAATCTCATTCATATTTATAAAAAAAGATATTAATATCTATGGCAATTACTATAATACCTTCAGTTAACTGGCCAGAAAGATCAAATGCTTTAACTGGAGCAGAACATTTATTAAGACAAAATCCTGTTGGAGATGCATCTGATAACGTTAAAGAGGAAAGAATTCCTGTTTCATTAATATTAGCTTATGTGTTACAAAACCTCCCAGCCACCAGTTCTGGGCCAAATATATACGAAGATAGCGATACTATCCCAGAAAACAGAGCAGTAACTTTAGATGACGGGGTAATTTTAGATTTTGATTTAAGCGATAATAGCATTTTTAGAATTCAAGCAGGAACTAGCAATACTGTAGGAATCATAGTGAGAGAAAATATTGAAAGCATAGAATTTCGTAGTGGTAATTTAACTTCAAATTATGGAGATCAAGGTTTCTATTATAATAACTTCGCATTAACACAGTTGGTTACAAATGGTCAATACACACCTAATTCATTAGTACACAAAGGATATGTAGACGGAATATCTCTTACAGACAATGGCGATGAAACATATACTTTCACTAATGCAGCAGGAGTAGATACTGTTATTCAAAGTGGAAGTGGTGCTCCAACATATACTGGAGAAACTATTACTGCAACAGGTGATAATGCGAGTAATGTTCAAGTAGTAACTAGAGCTACAGGACTAGGTATAACTGCAACACATAGCGATACTGACGGTATTTTAAATGTTATTGTCCCTGATGGAATTGATGTAAAAAGTTTAAAGATTTTTTATTACGCTCCTCTTAACCCAGCATTACCTAGAAGTGTTGCTAATGATGATAGTTTTACTGTAAACATTGATTTTCAAGGAGCAAGATCGTTTAATACTTCGATTCAGACTGCTAATATACCAAACACTAAACTATACTCTGTACCTGATACTAACCCTTTTACTACAAACAGTTCAACATTACAGAAGGATATTGCAGGTTCACCTACGTATGAATTTAGCCAATTTAGCACTAACGGTATTAAAATTAAATCAACACAAGCGGCTGCATTCACAGGTAACATGCTTGTGTTAGAATTCTTTGAATAAGAAATTAAATTAATGTATGAAGAGGATATTATTATTTTTTATACTTATAACTAATGTTATAATCTTATACTCTCAAGAAAGTCCTCTAGGGGGTTTTGTTGGTGAAGTTAATTCAGTGATAGGCCCTGATAGTGTATTAGTGTTTAATATTTTTGATCAATCATCAGTTAGATCAGCTACTAATATAGATACTAATTATGTACTGTGGAATGCATGTATAAGATACGAAATAGTTGAGGTTATAGCTAGTGTAAATGATCAAGCTTTTGTGGTTATAGATAACCCTACTGCTACACAATTAGTACCAACAACCGTGTGTGTAATATTAGAAGAATCACCTGAAGGTATTGGTCATTTTATTTCAGGAGCATCTAATGGGATACAACAATGTATGGCATCATATTATGCAAACATTCCTCAGATAGACAGTTTATATACAGACACAGGACTGCTTTTAACTACAGGAGACACAATACCATCTCAAAGGGATACTTTTTTCGACTATCAAGGGAATATGATCACTACAGGAGACACATTATTATCTCAAAGAGATACTTTTTTTGATACTGGAGGGAATATCATAGTTGCAGGAGATACCATCATAGGAGGTCAAGTAGCACTAACTAGTTATTTAGATGGAGATAATGTAGAAGTAAAAGTATATCATGAAAATGATGGTATTGTCATAACTAAACCCATTAGAGGGAGATTAAACATAATAGCTACAGACACTCACATTTTTTCAATTTCAGTTACTGCACAAAATGATGATTTAAATGGATTAAATGAACTGATCATTTATGTTGAAGAAAATAATTCAAATAATGTGACCCGGAATTATTCTGTAGAAATTTTTGACAAGCAAAACAATGCCTTAGTGAATCAATTTTTAAATGGTCAAATTACAGTTCAATCACAAGACAGTTTTGGGCCAAACCAATTATTATTCACAATTCCAAATTTAAATGTTTTTGGAGCAGGGTTTACAATCGAATTAAGATAAAAATGAAACATATATTTTTATACATATTATTTTTTTTTACAGTACTGCAAATAAATGCTCAAACCAGACTTGTTGCTGATACATCAAATGTTAATTGGGTTACTATTAATGATAGCACATACAGCGCATCATTAACTCTTTTTTCAGACTTGACTGGTATGAATTATACTGGTTTAGATATAGCTGATACATTTAGAGTGTTCACTGACCAAGAACAAGTTTATAGAATCTCAACTATAAACAATCAAACAATATCATCAATAGATTTTGAAATTATTGAGTTTGGTGAAGATTACGGAGCACCCCAAGGTCAAATCATAATTTATGATCATATTAATCGAACTACAGTTCCTCAAGGCCCCTTTGCAACTAATGGGGCATTTAATAGATTACATGCAGCAATTGACACTTGGAATGCAAAACAAGACACTATAGACGCAGTAACAGTAGGAAATATCATTCAGGACACTACTTTACAATATTTAAATCCTCCAAATCAAAACGGTTTTTTTGCTGTTTGGGATAGTATAAACAATCAAATAAACTGGGTTGAAGAAGTTATACCTCCTACAGACTCTACTTATTTTAGCAATGATTTTCTAGGAGATGGTTCTATAGGTAACCCTATAAAATTTAATGATAAAGGAGCTATTGCAGGAGAAGTAATGACTTGGAATGGAACTGAATGGGTTCCACAGGCTAAAGGGAATGGTATATATGGAGGTAGTGACACATTATCAAGTAACACTACTGTTACTTTAGATAATTACACTTTAAATTTTGATGCAAGCGCTAACACAATAAGTGACAGTTTATTTTTTTATTTTGAAGATGGATCAAATAAAGCGGGATTTGCTTCAGATAATTCTGATGAAATATATTTAAGAATTAATCAAATTGAAAACATTAATGGTGATACTGTTTTTAATATGAATAATAATCTATTAACCATAGGAGACGTTACACAAGATTTAAATCTTAATTTTAATCAATTATTTTATAATTATGCGACCCCTCCTGCCCCTTCACTAGAAGATTACTATTTGTCTTGGGATCAGAATACTAACGAAGTTACACCTATATTATTAAGCACTGTAGTGGAAGGAAAAGGCTGGTTAAAAGATAGTTTAGCTGTTGATAATGTTGAAATAGATGCTAACAATAATTATTTAGAATTTAATAATTTATCTTATTTAGCCATAGGGGATAATATTAGCCAAAGCGGTGGAACTCCTCAAGATAATTTATTAATAGGTGAAGACATTATATTAGGTTCACAAGTTAGTCGCAATATATTAAGCGGTAATAATTTGAATGTCAGTGATGGTGAGAATTCGGTTTACATAGGTGCAAGTAACATAAATGTTACAGGAATTAATACCAATATAGGTGTAATTGCCGCAGACAGCATTGTTGTAAACAATAACACATTCACAACATTTGTTACTGGAAAAAATCACACAACTAATGGATCAAGCAATTCAATAATAATGGGTGATGGAGCAAAACCTTATGATGATTTAATGTTTATAAGAGGTGCTGGTAAAATCTCTCAAGATAATATATTAGGTAACAATCAGATATTTGAAACTCAATATTTAAACAGATTTATAGCTGACGCAGATACAGATGTGACCATAGGAACTTTAAATATTCCATTATCTGTAACAAACGATAGGATGCTAGCGGTTGAAGCAACAATATTAGTAGTTTGTGAACAAGTTGGAAGTAGTGTATCACTTAATGCTGGGGATATTTTAAGTTTCACTGTTAATAAAAGTTTTGTAGATATAGGAGGTGTTAGGACAAGTAGTGGCACTACAAACTCAAACTTTCTATTCACCGGAGTTGCATTCGGTGCATCTGCTTTCAACATATTATCAAATTCTTCAGATATTAATTTTATTTATGTGACTCCAGATGATTCCTCACCTACTACTCAATTTAAAGTCATGGTGGATGTTAAAATACAAGAAATAAGTATAAATTAAAATGATAAAAAAAAAATTAAGTTTACTTTTATTTATAATTGCAACATGTATATCAGTATATGGACAAAATAGATTAATATCAGACAATTTACCTATATGGTTAGATCAAGGTAATGATACTTATATTGCAAACATAGAATTCCGTATAGATATAACAGGTTTTTCTTATGGTGTTAAAAGTATAGAAGCTGATCACAAAGTTTTCACATCATTAGAACAATTATACGATATAGAGTCGATATCTAATGTCACAGATAGCACAATCAGCTTACTTGTAAAAGATAATTTAGGGTTTGGAATGCCTTTTGGACAAGTAATGGTGTTCGACACTTTATATAAAAACAGGAAAATACCTCAAATACCTTTTGAGGGAGAAGGCTCATCCTCTCAATTTCAAAGTGCAGTAGATACTTGGAATGCTAAAGCAGATAGTATAACTATAGAATTTATATCTAATTCTTCTCATGACACTATATTACAATATCTTAATGTTCCAGCTAATAATTCATATGTTGCAGCATGGAACTCAGGAACAAATTCTTTTAATTGGGTACTCATAGAAGCAAACAATGCAGATACTATTGTATTTAATACTGATTTTATAGGACAAGGCACTATTGATAATCCTATCGCTTTTAGTTCAAAAGGAGCATCTGAGACTGATATTATGACTTGGAATGGAACAGAATTTGTTCCTGTTGCATCTACAAACGGTATATATGATAGCTCAGATTCACTAATAGAAAACACCAAAGTCTTTTTAGATGATAATTATTTTAGCATACCATTGAGTTCAATTAATGACACCTTCATGGTTTTAACTAATGGTATAGAATATGCTTATATCGATGGAGGCAACAATGTAATTAAATTAAACATAAATGAAATAAAATCACTAAATAGTAACATATATTCATTAAATGGCATAGGAGATCAAACTTCTAATGCATCCTTAAATTCTACAAGAATATACAAACAATTTAATGGTACTTTTGACCCAGAAGCAGCTTATGTTCTCCTATATGATGAAACCACTAACAAAATAGAACCATTTGATATTTTATCAAGATTTACACCCACTGGGTGGTTAAAAGATAGTTTATCTAATGAAGATGTAAAAATTAACGGTAATGCCCATAATTTATTGTTTAACAATTTAGATGAAATAATAATAGCTTCTTCAAACATTTCAGGTTTTAGATCAATCAATAACAGCATATTTATTGGAATAAATTATGAACATAATAGAGTTAAAAACAGTATAATTGGAGGTAATGGTAATATCACTGGAAGTTTTGAACCTAATTCAAACAGATATTACAACATAGTAATGTATGGATTACAAAACGATATGTTTATAGATGATATACCTGATACTATTTTTAATAGTGCAACTATTGCATCAAGAAATAGTTCGCTAAGTGCTAACAATACTTTAGCTTTAGGTACACTTAGCGAAGCTTATGGAGACAATATGTTTATTTATGGTATTAATGGAGTAAGCACTAAAGATAATTCATTTGCTAAAGGAATTGATTTAATAAATTTTGGAACACAAAATCCTCTAAATGATGTAGGTAGAGGTTGTAATGTTATAGTAAAATTACCGTTACCAAATAGATGGTCACAAAACACTAACACTTTTACAACAATAGCAACCTATCAATTAGATACAACTAGAAGAGCTAATTTAATTAAAGGCACATTAAGTGTAGCAGTTGAGAATTCAGATAACAATATAAATGGATTAAAAGAAGGTGAAATTATAACTAGACATTTTAATGCGGCTGTATTAAATGAAGGCGCTAATGCTATAGTAGTAGCACTAGATACAACATCTAGTGATGGTAATTTTGCTACAATAGATACAACTGTAATATCATTAGATGGGAATTCATTTATAGGTACAGGATTTAACATAACTCGTTCAGGAAATATATTGAATTTCAGATTTAAGCCCGGAAGCGAAATTAACTCTAATGGCACACCTGTGACTTTTAAATCAATGTTGGATTTAAAAATATCAAGTATATGTTTAAAAGAATTTGTAGGTTTTGTTCCATCTGCCTGTGATTTATTTGAAAGCGAATTAGTTATTTCTGAAAATTCAGGTGTACTTACTTACAATGATTCATGTAATCAAACTTTAACTTTAAACTGGACATTACCTGATAATACGACAGTTAATGCTATAACTACACCATCAGTTAATTTAGTTGATATTGGTACTTATACTGTAAGTGGAACTTGTGACACTTGTTTTGCAGAAGATAGTTATTTATACTGTGATGGATTATTTGCAAACATAAATAAAGTAGGAAATTTTTTACAGACAAACACTTCAACATGTAATGCCACTGAGACATTTACATGGACTAACCCAAGTGGGGCAATTTCAAATAATAGTTTTGTGTTAGCAAGTGAAGTAGGTGACTACACATTAAACTATGATTGTGGGGGATGTAACACTACAGTTACTTACAGTAATTGTGATGATTTTATTGTTGAGATAGAAAGATCAGGTGACACATTAAGATATTTAAACACTAATTGTGATGACGAGTTGGTAGGTTTTTGGACATTACCAGATAACACAACCATAGATGCAACCCTTTTTCCTGAATTATTCTTAACTAATGCAGAATCTGGAACGTATAGTTTATTTTTATCTTGTGGGGGGTGTAGCGGCAATACTACATTCACTTATCTGGGGTGTGACGAAGTTTTTGCAATAATGAGTTATGATGAGGTTGCAGATGAAATAACTGTAAACGATAGTTGCGCACAAAGTGCAATAGGAACAATAACTTCATCAAATGGATTATCTGTGAACTATGATCAAACAATAAATAATCCAGATTATGGAGCTTATTTATTAAATTACCAATGTGATAGCTGTAGTGTACTAGATACAATTATATTATGTCCACCTGAAAGCACCTTTGAAATAGTAAGATTAGATTCTTGTTCATTTAATATACGAACTACAGAAGATGTTTTTGCATCATTGATTAGAATTGATGTTACAGACCCTAACGGTACAGAGACTACATTTATTAATGCATTTTCTTTCCCTTACGATCAAGATATAGATGTAGTTGATGACTTTAACGTAATATCTGGAGATTGGATAGTTGAAGTCACATTACAATATTTTATTGGAGGAGATAATCCAGTTACTGCGTTTTGTGACGTGATGAATCAAACTATTCAAATAACTGACCCATGTGATAGTTTTCAACAAGATTTGATAGCAAATACTGTTAATGAAACTATTACCTCAGAAATAACAGGTGAAGGTGGTGATTTACAAACCAGAGAATGGTATGTAAGTGATAATTTTGGAATAATAGCCACAACGCCTACTGTTAGTGTAGCTACTCATGGATATGGCGTATATAAAACGATTGCGAGAGACATATATAATTGCGCAGATGGCTTACCTAACACCGCAGATGACCTAAGATGTGAAACTATCGATTCATTATTATATTGTCCAGAAAACTCAGATTTAAATCTATCAATGAGCTTTCCTCAGCCGATCAACACTACAATTATAAACTTTGAATTAACTTCAAATAATTTTGCTATTAATAATGAAAATGGAGACTATGACATTACAATTACTCATTTAGATGCACCTCAATATCCAACATTTGACCCTTTACAGATTACTGGAGCAAATAATTTTAATGTTGATATTGATGACCAAGTACATCAAGGGGAAATAACTGTATCCACAGATTATAATTTAAATTATGAAGTACCATTAACTACCCCTCAAGAAATACTTACTTGTGGGCCATATAATGAGACACAAGTTTTATGTTATGTTGATTACGGAATATCATGGAATGCAATATTTAGTTTTCAACCAAGCATAGGTAACGTATGGCAATTCACATTACCTTATTACATTACTGATTTCACTTACATAATACAATATGATACTAACGAAGATGGAAGTCCAGATGAGACACAAGCAGGTAATCAAGTAGGGTTTGTTGAAATATTTGGACAATCAACTTTACCATTTGAATCAAGAACTTGGAGAAATAACAGTGTACCTTTATTATTTCCACTGAATGAAGCTGATATAACTGTTAGTATTTCATGGACTCATGGTAGTTGTAGCGGAACATACGTTAGAACTTTTACCACTGGCTAAATATTTATAAATAAAAATATAATGAATAAAATATTACTTACTTTATTGTTTATTATTGGAACAATTTCATTAAACGCACAAACTTCAGATGGCCCGTTTGGTGGATTTGTAGGTGAAATAAATACAATTATAGGCAATGATACCCTAATAATATCTAACATTTTTGATCAATCTAGTGTGCGTTTGGGTACAGCTATTGACACATCTTACGTTATATGGGCATCATGTAGAAGATTTGAAATAACTGAAGTGATCAATGCTGTAAGTAATCAAGCTTTATTAGTTGTAGATAATTCGAGCAATTTTAATTTTAATCCTAATACTATTGTGGCAATCATCGAAGAATCGCCTCAAGGTATTGGTCATTTCATATCTGGTATATCAACTGGATTACAACAATGTATTGGCTCATATTATGCTAGTTTAATAGGTACAGGCAACGGTGGAGGTGGTAGCGGTAATGTTACATGTAACACTGATGTATTTACTTCACCATTTACATTTAACGATAAAGTAGTTTTAAATAATGTGTCAGCAGATTCATCCATATTAGATGTATACATAAATGGTGTTTTCTTAAACCCTAATTCATATACGTTATCAGATGACACATTAGTTTTAACTACATATATTATTCAAAATACAGATGAGTTATATGTAAGAGGATGTAGAAGTAGTCTCACTCCTAGTAACAACACATTAAATAATGTATTGAGTGCCAATAATGATGCAGGAGGCTTAACGATCGGTGGCTTAGCTGATCCCACATCTGGACAAGATGCAGTCACCAGATCATATTTGGAAAACAATAGCATTTGGCTTAGTCCTCAGTTAAATGCAGGAGCAGTGAACATTAATGCTAGTAATAACCCTCTTATCTTTAATGATTTAGGAATATTCAGAATGGAGAATGTAGATGGGTTAAATGTAGATTATGAAGTGATTTTTTCACCGAATACATCTATCCCTTTAAGATTAGGAAGATATGAAGGAGGAGATACTATTAAAATTGACATGCAAGGGGGGGCATTATCTCTAAGAGATACAAGCGGAAGTTACATATTAACAGATTTAGCTAATAAAAATATTTTAGAGTTACCTTTAGTAGATGACACTACTTCTTTTACAACAAATCAAGTTGTTAACATAGGAAATTATAATTTAGCAGATGTAAGAGTAAATCCAGTTACTTTTACTGTACCACCCGGAATAATGACAAAGGGGGCCTCTGCAACTATAGTGGATAGCTACGGAAATGCAGATGTTAATAATATTACTATCGATTTCATTACAAATAACTATAATAAACATGGTGTGAGTGAAAACTTTATAATTGATGTGGCTGAAGGAGTAGTTAAAATAACATATATAAATGAGGTAGTAGGTTTTATTATAGAAACAAAATAGAGCCTCCAAACATCCCAAACACCAGTATAATCAGGGGTATGTAGGTCATTTAAGATGTCTTAAAAAACGATGCGAATAGAACATATCTTGTTTTAAAAATCAAAATAGACATAAAAGATTTTTTCTTTATAAAAATACGCTCTTAAAAACACAAAATTCATCAATAAATTAAAAAGGGGCATAGCAATCTTATGACTGCTATGCCCTACTAATAAATCCGATAATAAAAAATTAAATCTTAAAGTATATATTCTATTTTATCTTCATCATAAATTTCAATTAAATCCTCTCTCCATTCTATTTCATTCAGAAGATTTGACCCTAAATTATGGACAATATAAGTTCTTTTAGAAACATTTTCTACATTACAGAACTTTTGCAGAATTTCAAAGGCTTTTTCTGTACTAAAAGGATTCAGTTCATTTTCTAGTGAACCATAGATCAACTGGCCTCTTTTTTCTGATATAAAGTCTTTGAATTCTTCTTTCGTGAAAGAAGTAGCAGTTTTATAGTTATAGTTCACATAATGGTGAATTGCATTAACCAGATATGCCTCTTCATTAACTAGTTTGATTTGACCAAAACTATATCTTCTTTTACCTTTGGTGTCTACAGTTTCATTTAAGAAAACATATTTAGATATTAGCTCTAATGCATCTTCATTAGTTTTAATATAAGGAATATCTTTCTCCGATCCTATCCTAGCTTTATTAATAAATTTTACTAAGTGATGCTCGAAATATAATTTTTCATTTTCACCTCTACTTTGAATGTCAACAATTTCTTTCTTTAGATTTTGATAAAATTTGTTTCTTAAATTAGTGCTTGACTTGTAAAAACCATATTTTTTTCTTTTAGCTAATTCAAAACATCCTATCATCCTTGTCCAAGCTGCTTCTGATGCACCACTATTATGAACCCAATCATCTACTACTTTTAATGCATAATTGTATTTAGTATATCTAGCTAAGCTCATGATTTTCTTTCTTACTGAGAATTCAAAATCTGGTAAATTAGAATTTTTTATAGTGTTACTATTGCTACCTTTTTCAATAACATTTTTAATTGCCTCAATAGATTCATGTGATTTAATATGTTGAACAATTTTTTTCTTTTCGGTATATATGTTCTCTTTCTCAATACGTCTGTATGCTTTTAAGGCCCTTTCTATAGTTCTTTCAGCCTTTTGTTCCATAGTTAAATTACCCATATATTTCCAATCATAATATTCTAATGCTTCAACCATATAATTTTCATTGTTATTAGCATATGTTGTCTCTGTATTGTATATGGCATTCGCTATAGTTAAATAATTTACTTCAAAATCTCCATTTTCATTCTCATAAAAATAACTAGAATCGAAAAATAAGCCAAAATGTGGTTTATTCATATGGTTATTTATGATGCTTAATGTCATAGACACAGTATTTTCCAGCATCACTTGCTCATTGATTCTATCTGTGAATTCTATATGCTGATATTGTTTATCTACACTTCTATATAGATATATCATATCAGGAGCTTTCTTACGAAATCTGTTAGCAATTTGCTGCATCATCATAGGATGTTCATTAGATGCAAAATGTAAAGATTTCACATTTTCATTGTAAAGGTCTAAGCCTTCTGCTGCAAAAGAAGTTATAAATAACACCTTGTATTTGCTAGGTACAAGCTTTTTACGTAAAAGCTTTTTTATATGCTGTTCATTTTTTGTACTTGCATTTAGGCATAAAATTTCATCTTCTTGCCATCCTTTAGCCTTAAAATATTCAACGTATGTTCCTAATTGTTTGTCATATTTTTTACTCTGTAAAAATATAACATTTAATCCATCATGATCACAAGATTTTTCTATAGCAACATGTTTTTGCTTATAATTCACATATTTAAAAACTTGTGGATTTTTCTTCTCTATTCTGTCTATTTTATAGTTTTTAAATTTAGGAGCAATAAGTTCGAACCAAGTACCTGATAAATGTACTGTTCTTTTGAATTTATGCATGTTTTTATAGATGTAAGTCATTTCTTTCAATCTATAATTTTTACTTGCAGATATGACAATATTTTGTGCTTCATCTACAACTAAAACATATTCATAAGGATTTGCTCCTATTTTAATCAAATCTCTGATACATGATGCAAAAGAAGAATATGTACAAACAATCTTATCTTCAGTATTAATTTTTTTGCTTTTTTCATGATAAGCTATTACTCCTTTCTTAGTAGCATTAGTATCTGCTAATGCAGTTGTAGGTACTAAAAAGATACATTTTTCTGCATCTTTTGATAGGAAAAGAGTTGTTTTACCTGAGCCTGTTGATGAAAATAAAATATGTTCTTTAAACTGCTCTAAATTTATATCACTTAGATATTGATCTTTTTTAAGTGTATAAACTCTGTTATATGTTATAAATTCTGAATAATCTATTTTTACATCTATAACATATTCTATACCTCTTCGATATTCATATTTTAGAATCATGTAATCAAAAATGGCTTGAACTCCGTTCAATTCATCTTTAAACACATCTAAAGACTTAAGGTAATCTAAAGATACTCTATCAAATATACCCCAAGTAATAGCCCTTTTGATGAAGAAAAATAATGATTCATCTTGCTTATTTGAGAAATTTAAGTCACTTACATATTTGTCTGATACTTTATCTTCAATAGGGTTATATTTTGGTCTTTTATTTTTTTGAGAAGCAAGTTGAACTTCTAAGTCAAGTTGTTTTTTTTTACTGTCTTCTTTGTTTTCAAGAACTATCCCGAAGGCAATAAAAGTATTAGAATAAATATTTTTAGCCTTTATTAACACCGTTTCATTCGTCTTATTTTCAATAAGATATGAAAGCATTGTTTTGTAGGAAATACCTTTTTCTTTTACTTCTTTAACAAAGAAATAAATGTTTTTTTCATCAAAATGCTTTTTCTTGTTAAGCTCATGATGAATAAAACTCATAAATCGAGATGCATCTCTATATGATCCTTTAAAGCTGACATTAATATCTTTAATAAGGTAATCATCATATTTTTCATTTTCATGAATGGCTGACCCAAATTGATCAGCATAACTGTCATATATTTTTTCTCCAATACTATAAGATTCTTCTGGGTCACGATGCTTAAATAACTCTAAAGTGTCATCTTCTATTTTAGATTTTATTAAAAAATCGTTTGCTACACTTAGATCGATACCTAATTTGTTGGTAGCAACGTAATAATCTCTATGAAAAACATATGATAATCTACCATTACTCCATTTATCTTTATTTTGATAAATGTGAGTGAATGTGAAATACAGATGCATTTTTTCTAAATCATCTGGCGTACTCAGTGCTTTTTTATTTACTAAAGCACTGATATCCTTTCGTTTTCTATTTAAAGAAAATTTTACATCTTTAGATTTAGGATGTAACTCTGTAAATTTTTCTGGAGTAATAGATTGAATCCCTTCAACATTAATGTCTTTTCGAATTAATATATTCGGGTCATAAGATATAATATTGAGTCTAGTTATATCTTTTACGGCAGGATCAATTTTGAAATATACACCTACATTCCCTTCCTTTTCACCACTAGTAACTTTATTATTATGCTCGAAGCAGAGTTTAGGGAATTTACTTTTAAGCTTATTATTTATTAAATTATTAAAAGTTATTGCTACATGTGACCAAGTAGAATAAGTCTTTTCTTTTTCTAGACCGTTAATTTTTACAATGAACCCTAACCCTTCATTTGAAAAACTTTTCCAAACTGCTTTTACTGAAGAATGTTCAAATAATAGTTTTTTAATTTCAGAAATGGGCACATCGATAAATAAATCATCTACATCAAAATACATGTACCCTGAGAAAGAATCTTCTCTCACGTCAGATAATCGTCTCTTTTCTCCCTCTTTAAGGTTCAAAAGCCAGTTTATAGACCATACTTTCGTAGATTTAATATAGTCGTAAAGATTGATTTGGTCAATCTTCCCACCTAATCTTCTGATTTTATACTTTTTTTCAGGATTGTATTTCCCACTTTCTCGCGCAGTTTTAATATCTTTTATGAAGCTGTTTCCTTCTCCTTTAATCAATAAAAGAGCTTTATTGATATCGATAGGCTTAACACAAGCTGATGATTTGTTTACTGGCTTAAATAATGAGACGTTGATCATATATATAACGTTTTAATTTTTAACTATCGGATAAAACACCGTGGTAGGTGTAAATATATATTACATTTTTGACTTTTTCAAACTTTAAAGTCATATATTTTAACAAGAAAAATATATTTCTTTTAATTAGTGTTCACGAAGTTTTTTTTTATTTTTTTATGAGAAAAGATGAAAAAAAAAAATCTTTCTCTTAAGGTATTTTACAATATTTTGAAACCAGTCATATTTGATATAAAAATAATTAATGAAACAATTTAAAGATAATGTTGAAAATAACAATTTTAAAGCTTGTTTTTTTACAATAGACACTAAAGGTCAATATCATGAAGCTGTCGAATACATTTACAATTTAGCTTTAGCTTATGAAAAAGCAGGTATTGAAACTTATCTTATACACGAAGAAGAGGATTATAAAATGCCAGAGTGGTTGGGTGAAGAATATGTTAATTTATCGCATGATACCTTTGAAGCTTTTGCTGGTAAAATATCGTTATCTCCATCAGATATTGTTTTTCTACCTGAAGTATACACTGAAATATTACAACAGCTTATTCAATATAAAGTTCCAGCAGAATTAGTAGTTATTATTCAACAATATGAAAGAGTTTTCGATGTTTTAGAAATGGGCCAATCTTATAATGCGAATTACGGTGTAAAAAATGTTATTGTTCCAACGCAATCCGTTAAAAATCATCTTCAACAGTATATGCATGGGTTAAATTATCATGTGATAAATCCTTATATAAAAGATGTTTTCAAGAGAACAAATAAACCTAAAACTCCTATGATTCTTATGGCAGATGCAAATACTGCTTCAGCTAAGAGAGTTGTTCAAAAGTTTTACTTGAAATATCCTCAATATGCATGGGTTCCTTTTAAAATGTTAACTCGCTTCCACATCAATCAAATGAAGGAACAATATGAAGATTCTCAGTTTGTTGTGTTTCTAGATGATAAAAATGCATTTTGTCTAGAACAGTTGCAAGCCATGTCAATGGGTGCGATACCTATTGCCATAACCCCTAAACTTGCACCAGATTGGTTGATTGAAGATCAAAAAATGAAAAATATTGGGGTTTATACTCAGAATGATTTGAAAATTGTTGATTTACTTGCTTATGCAATCGATTCCTTTTTAACTGATAAAGTTGATGAATCAATCTATGAACAAGCTGTAAACGTGGCAGATGAATTTAGGTATTCAAACTTTAATTCTCAGTTTAATATCACTTTTGAGGCACTAAAACAAAGCAGATTAGAACTTTTCAAAAAAGTTGAAGAAAAGCAAAAAGAATTAGAATTAAAAAAAGTTTAATATGACAAAATTAAGTATTATTATACCAGTACATGAATTATCTAATGATAAAGATAAGGATTTTTTAAAAAATGCATTGGAATCTTTAAATAAACAAACAAATCAAGATTTTGAAGTACATTTATACTTACATAAAGATGTAAAATTCAGGCTACCCAATAATTTAAATTTCAGTTTAAATAGAATTAAGGTTGATGAAAAATTTTCGTATACAAATGCAGTAAATGAATGTGTTAAAAAACATGTAGAAACAGATTATTTTGCAGTATTGGAGTACGATGATATTTTTCACCCTTATTATGTACATGAATTTTACAAATATTTAGATTATTACGAAGAAAGCTATGATCTTTATATGGGTCTTTTGGCTGAAGTTAATGACGTTAATCAATTTATGGGTTTGCGTAATGAAAGAGGTTGGGTTATTAACGATAATCAACAACTTGGAGTCTTAGACCTTGAATCAATGAAAAAAGATGGACGTTTTCATTCTTTCTCTTTAACAGGATCAATTTTTTCTAAAAAATCTTTTCTTGAAATAGGGGGGTTAAAAGAAAAATTTCCAATATTCTTCAATCAAGAATATATATTGAGAGCTTTAAATGAGGGACAAGAAATATATGTAATACCTAAAGTAATGGTAAATCACACTAATGGGCGTGATGGTTCATATTATGATCAATGTTCTAAAGAATATGATTTAGAATCTAGAAAAGATTACTTACATGCAGTATTAAAAGAATATCTTTTTCAAGAAGATAGAGAAATAAAATTTTTACATAATGAACAATAGTAATGTGCCAGTAAATGACTCAAGAAGTTATTATGATGAATTGAAAGATTTCTTAGTTCATGCTGAAACTAATAATATTGAAGTTTCAAATAATATTATTAATGCCTTGCAAAGAATAAAAGTGAATGAAATATGTTTAAGAGAGCAAATAGAAATTTCTGACGATAATATGTGGAATATTTTATATAAAAATTATTTGACAAATTTTAATTTACTTTCTTCATATAAAGATATTTATTTTTTTTTGTTATTAACAATCAAAGGTGAAAAAGAAGACATGGGGGGACATGAGTCTTTAAAGTTAATGGAAATTGATGAATTCATCTGTCTGAATCAATTCAGAGAAGTTATAACATCCCAATCTCAATTAATTAATGATCTTTCATCTTATGTGATAAAAATTTTAAAGGAATTTAAAAACGAAGAATTAAGTAGTTATCATGAAAAAAACATTGCTGAAGTTAAACAAGATGAAGACAGTATTATTGCAGCTAATGTGGCAATTGAATCATCGTTACTTGAGACTTTAAATCTAATAAAAAGAATTTTTTAATGGAAAATTATAAAAGAAAAATAGTTAGTTGTTGTATTAAAAACATGTCTAATAAAAATATGATTATTATGTTTTCTAAAGCAGCTATATACCAATTAACTGAAGATGAATCTTTTAATTACTATTTTACTTTAATAGTGGATAAAAGATTTGAAGAAATGAAAGATGAACATGGAAATTATAAATCTTTAGATTTTCCATCTTATGTGAGAGAATGGGCTAATGAGGCTAAGATTTATTCTGATTTAACCTTAACATAATCTGTCATTATAAGAATCGAGGAAAAATGAGGAAAAGAATCATTTTTTATAATGGCAAGAGGAAAGAAGAAAAAATATGAAGATTATGATTTTAGTCATTTAATGCCTATGGGCATAGAAAAATATATAAATGACATACTGAATAATAACTCATATGATTTAACTTTATTAAGGGAATTAATACAACAAATACATACTTTTTATGTCAGTAAAACTAAATTAGTTCCTTTAAACTGTGATATTTTTGAAGAATTTATTCTATCTAAAATAGAATATTATATTGCTTTTCAAGAAATTAGTTTTTTCTTTTTTATTAAAAGACAAATTGAAGAGAAATATAATCTTATTGATCAAAAAAGATATTTCAGATTAGAACAAGAAGCTGCATTTAATGCATTATTAAATAGTAATGATAATAGGAGAAAAAACATATTATATGAATCATTTTTAAAACACGCTTTCGAAAAAATGGTTGAATCTATTATACATAGATATAAATTATATTCGAGAGAGGTCTCTTATGAAGATTTACATGTATCTGTAGTTTCTACATTACATGAGAAAATGCATCATTATGATCCTACAAAAGGAAAAGCATATTCTTACCTTGGCACAATTGCGGTAAGAAAATTGATTAATAATCAACGAAATGAACATAAAAATGTCAAAAGATATGCAAGTCATGAAGATACTTATACTGAATTTGGAGATGACGAGAGGTTAATATATTACCAAAAACCTTATGAGGATAACTTGAATGTAAGTTTTTTTAATAATTTAAGTGTAATTATAAAAGAATATATTCAGTCTAATTCACATAATGGTGTACTTAGTGAGTCTGATATATCAATAGGGATGGCATTAATCCAAATCATAGAAAATTGGGATGATGTTTTCGATATGAGGGGTAATCCATCAAATAAGTTTAAAAAGAATTCAATATTTGAAATATTGAGAAATATGACAGGTCTTCAAACAAAACATGTAACTCAAGCTTTAAAGGTTTATAAAGCCATATATTTTTCAAAAAAACACGAATATATTCAAGATAATTATAATGAACATGAAGACTTTTAAAGAAATATTAACTTCTGGAGAAAAAGGATATAGTCAACATGGAGAAGACCTTTTTTTGATTGAATATATTCAAAAACATAATATTAATATCCCCAAAAGTGTTATAGACATAGGTGCATTAACAGGTTTACATAACAGTAACAGTAGACTATTCAGTGAATGTGAATGGGATTGTATAATGATTGAACCTAACCCTGAAAGCTTCAAACTTTTAAAAAAAAATACAGCTAATCTAAAATGTTTTTTAGAGAATGTTGCAATATCTGATGTTGAAGGAGAATTTTCATTTGAAGTGAACAGAAATTGTGCAGGGCATTCCAAGTTAAAAGAAGATGGTAAGATAAAGGTAAAAGCTATTACTTTAAAGACTCTATTTGAAAAATATCCTACTTTTAAGCATTTAGGTGTATTAGATATAGATGTTGAAGGGCATGAAGAGATTATATTAGTAGACTTGTTTAAAACAGACGTTCGCCCCTCTATTATAATAGTTGAACATCAGTTAAACCCAGAAAGGATTGAAAGACAAAAAGAAATTTTAAATCATGAATATGATCTTATTCATTCGGTTTCAGTAAATAACATATGGTTGAAAAAAAAATATAACTAAAAATTTGTTTTTTTAAAATATTCACCATACATTTGTATCGTACAAAAAAACAAAGAAATCTAAAAAGTTAGATTTTTAAAATAAAACGGTAGTGAGAATGAGAGTTACTTCGATATTTGACTCGTAATCAGACTGATCTATTATACTCTCATCAGTTATCTCCGTTAAAAAAATAGGGTAGTGAGGCAAAACAGTTACTTCGCAATTTCCATGCCGTGGTCATAGGTTCGAATCCTATCGCCCCCTCTAAAATTTAAAATGATAAATGGGGGTGTAGCTCAGTTGGTAGAGCACGTAAACATCACTGTTAACCGTATTTCTCCCTAAAAAAATGTTTTAAAGATTTTTAAAAAAAAATCATGAAATATTTGGATAATTAAAAACTTTGACATAAGTTTGTGTCAAGAAAAAAACAAAAATCTCAAAAAGATGAGATTCAAGATATGAAGTTGTAGTGAAGCAAACAGTTACTTCGAAATTTTATGGTTAAATAATTCAAAACATACTGTTGCTAATTTTCTCAATTTCAAAGATATAGTTGAATAGTGATGTTATCGATTTCATCGTGTCATATGGTAGACAATTTTGCTGAAAACAGAATTTAGCGGTTCAATTCCGTCTTTTATCGATACAATTAATCTTTCAACTAAAATAGACTTTGATTATAAATTTGAGAGGGGATCACTACCGTAGTTGATCCCTTCTTTTTTTTAACACTTAATTAAATTTTTAAAGACATGAGTAAGTTTAATAGCAAAAAGAAAACAAAAAGAGCTGTTCAAAAAAGTAATATGGCTGGAGTAACAGCTTATGCTCAAGGGCCAAAAAACGAACTAATTTCATTCATGTTGAATGAATATAATGGGTTTGGGAAAGACTCTTATTACAAAACTAGTGACCAGTCTTATGATCGCTTTATTCATTTAATTGATCAAACGATTAAAGTTGATCCACTTTTTGTTGCGAAACTGGCTCTTTTTGCTAGAGGGGGTAAATCATTGAAGAAAAGTCTACCTGAAAAGTACAAAGCTTTTGCCGGAGGTAAACTGAGGACAGTAAGCCATATTACGGCAGCTAGGTTGTCTAAAGCAGCATCTGGTAAAGATTGGGCAAGAAGTTTCTACTATAAAATCATCGAAAGAGTAGATGATATGACTGAGATTTATAGTTATTATAATCTAGTTATGAATCAAAAAAAGATGCCTAATGCTATGAAGGCAGGATTCAACAAATCTTTCTCTAAATTCGATAGATACCAGTTAGCAAAATATCGCGCTGCAAAAAGTGAGGTTAAACTGGTCGATATAGTTAATTTGGTTCACCCTGTTCAAATTCCAAAGCACCAAAATGCTTTAACTGATTTGCATAAAGGAGTGTTACGAGTTGATTCCACTTGGGAAGCAAAGGTTTCTAGTGCAGGTAAGAAAGATAATTCAAAAACTGCTAAAACGGATGCATATAATGAATTGCTTTCTGAAAACCGAATGGGTGGATTAGCTTTATTGCGTAATGCAAGAAATGTGATCGATACAGGCGATTTAGATACAGTGAAAAAATACATTGAAAGCCTTAAGCGTAAAGGTAATTTCAGAATGATTTTGCCAACTGATATTTTGAAGAGTTACGATGTGCTATCAAATATGCGTCAAACTAAACTAGTAAAAATGGTTTTAGATGCATTTGATGAAGTAGTACAACACACTATTCCTAATATTGAAATTGAAGGTTCAACTGCAATAATCATTGATGGTTCAGGTTCAATGGATCAAAGTGCAAAAGGTGATTCAACTTCATTTAACTGTAAGCAATTAGCTGCATTTTTCGCGGCTTCGTTGTATGGTGAAAATCCATATGACACTGAAGTTGTATTGTTCGGAACTACAGCTAAAAAAGTTAGACATCAAGACTTAAAGAGTGTGTTTGGTTTTGCAAAACACAATATCGGTCGATATCATGTAGGGCATTCTACTTATGTAGATGCAGCGTTTGATCTACTTCAAAATAAACATGATCGAGTCGTACTGATAAGTGACATGCAAATGACTTCTTATAGTCCTGATAAGAGTCTAAATGCATACAAAAGTCGTGTCGGAGGAAATCCTAAGTTATACTTGTGGAATTTAGCTACTTATGGCACAACGCCATTTAAACCACAAAAAACACACATTGAAATGTCTGGATGGAATTTCGATTGTTTTAACATTATTGCTAATTCTGAGGTTTCACCAAATGAATTGCAAAATGTAATTAATTCAATTAAACTTTAAACATTAAAGTTTTTAAGCCCTAGTATCTAATGCTAGGGCTTTTTTTTACAAACTATATCTACATGAAAAAAACATTATTTCTTTCTCTATTTTTTTCACTAATAGCAAAAATTTCTCTTTGTGCAGATACTACATATGTGCAAGTCATATTAGTGGACACATTGATTTCATCTGAGCGTTATGGGGATTTAAGTTACCACAATGGAAGAATTGTGAATGATAATATTGAAGTTCTAATGAAAGTACGTAAATCGGTTGAAGAAAGAATATTTGACGGGTTACAATATGATATTCAATTGTTAGATTTCATTGAAGCTAAACATAATGGTGAACCTAATCCTAATCGCCCATTGAAAAAATCATTATACAAATTAACTTGGGTTCCTTTAAATGAAACGAATTTCAAATTAATTAACACTATTTATAAGATATAAGCGACTACCCTTGTGTGAGGATGTACTGCTTAATAGTATCTGGTGAAGCCTCACCAATAGAACAAGCGAAATAACCTTCACTCCAAAATAGATTACGATACCAATAATCCTGACGAAGTGAAGGATGTAAACGCCAAATACGCTGTGTAGAGACCTGCTTTAACCTACGGACAATCTGTGAAATAGAAAGACGTGGAATGTAACAAATGAGAAAATGAATATGGTCGAGGTCGCTTTCAAACACCTCAATCTCAAAATCAGATGAGGACTCAATAGAATGAAAGATAGACTTAATATCAGTATCTAAATTACCAACAAGTAATGGCTTACGATACTTAGTAACTAAAATGATGTGAACTTTAAGATAATGCTTAGAACGATTAGTAGAAATGTAGTGAGACATATTAAGAAGTTTTTACCCGTTGGCGGAACTTTTTAATATGTTGAACGGTTATATTTACAGATATTTGGTTTTTTCTTTAAAAATATTGTAACTTTTTGTAAGTTTGTACGTCTAATAGATATATGCTCAGAGCAAATAAATATAGAATTTCCCCAAATGAAGCCCAAAAAGTGCTTTTAAATAAGCATATTGGTGCATCGAGGTTCATCTTCAACTTAGCGTTGGAGACGAAGACTACTGCTTATGCAAGTAGTGGTGTAAACTTGTCTTGCTTTGACTTAATCAAACAGATACCAGACTTAAAGAAAGAATGTGAGTGGTTAAAAGAAGTAAACAGTCAATCACTACAAGCACCTATAAGAAACTTAGATAATGGTTTCACTAGGTTCTTTAAAGGTCAAGGTAATTTTCCTAAGTATAAGTCTAAGTGGAAAGGGAAACAATCTTTCCACATACCACAAAATGTAAAAGTTGAGGGTGGTAAATTGGTGATACCTAAATTCAAAAAGAAAGGAATTAAAATCAATTTACACAGACCTTTAGAAGATACAATTAAGTCAGCTACAATTTCAAGAACACCAACAGGAAAGTATTTTGTATCAATTCTTTGTGATACTGGTACTGAATGTCTACCTAAAACTAAAATTACAAAAGAGACAACGGTAGGGATAGATTTAGGAATCAAAGACTTCTTAATTACTTCCGATGGAGAAGTCGTAGATAATCCAAAATATTTAAGAAAAACTGAATCAAAATTAAAGTATATACAACGTAAGTACTCAAAATACAAAGGAAAGCGTACAAAAAATAAATTAGCAAAGTTACACGAAAAGGTAGCAAATCAACGTAAAGACTTTTTACACAAACAGTCTTCTAAACTTGTTAAAGAGAACCATTCAATGGCAATAGAAGACTTAAACGTAAAAGGTATGTTGAAGAACCATTGTTTAGCCAAATCAATATCTGATGTAGGTTGGTCAATGTTTACAACAATGTTAGAATACAAGTGTGAATGGTATGGAGTAAACCTGTTAAAAATAGGTAGATTTGAACCATCATCAAAGACTTGCTCTAATTGTGGTACTGTAAATAAAGAACTAACTTTAAAAGATAGAGAATGGACTTGTAAAAGCTGTGGAACACTCCATGACAGGGACATCAACGCTGCTGTGAATATTAAAAACTTTTCTTTAAGAAATCATGTATCTGGAACGGATACTAAAACTCGGAACGAACTGTCTACATTAGTAGAAGTGTTGACTTCCGAAGCTCAACCCATCAGCTTTGCTTTGGGTGAGTAGTTCACAACTAAAGACATGAGAAAAGAGCATATTTTTAAGAGAAATAGAATTAATATACAATTATTAGACTCTAAATCATCTCAAGTAATTAATGAAAAAAAATTAATTGGTAAAAATGTTGAGATATTATCTATTGAAAACAGAGTTTTAAAAGGTAAAGGTCAAATTAAATCAATTGAAGGTGAACATTTGACTATTATTAACTCTAAAGGTATAGAAGAAATACATGAGTTGTTAGAGATAATCGTAGTTATTCTTCCTCTTATCGAACAAATTATTATGTTTTTCAAAAGAATATTTTCTAAAAATAATATGACATAAGTGCTCCTTTGGTATTTTGTTTTAACAAGAAAAAAAATATATAATGTTAAAGATTATCCTTAATGAAGAAATTTTAAATCAAATACAAGAAGATTATCCTCAAAGTTGGGATTTTGAAAAATTTAAATCTTTAAATACTTTTAGGGAAAGAATAGAATATGCTCAAAATAACTTAAAAAGATTAAGTTCAGGGTCATCAAGAATAGTGTATCAAATAGATGATGAAAAAGTTTTGAAATTAGCTAAAAATAAAAAGGGGCTTGCTCAAAATGAATTAGAGATAAATACTGCTAATGACTATATTGCTCAAGCTGAAGGCATATTTGCCCCGATCTATGGTTACGATGAAGAAAATTTTCAATGGGTTGAGATGGCTTTAGCAAGAAAATTTAATCGTTCTGCCGCAAAAAAATTTTTAGGTATGGAATGGGGTAACTATATTGACTTTCTTACATGGACTGCTGAACATTATAGGCGAGGGGGAAGACCTATGCAAATTCATGGTCAAGAATTTAATGATAAAATGGTAGATATTTTAGATGATTATGAATATGATTTTATAAACTCTTTATATAATTATATGCTTAATAGTCAAGTCATAGTAGGTGATTTAGTTAAACCTAGCACTTACGGTATCATTAAGGTAGATGGAGAAGATTACTTACACATTGTAGATTACGGTTTTAATGATCAAATTGCGAAAGATCATTATAACGCATAACTCTAAGATTATATATTTATAGATAAAAAATCTTGATCAATTATACAAATAAAGATTTTGCATCTATAAAACAAGAATTATTTGAATACGTAAGACTGAATTATTCTGAGGTTTATTCTGATTTTTCAGATGCTGCTGTAGGAACTATGTTTATAGAATTTGTTGCTTATTTAGGCGATAAATTATTTTTCAATTTAGATAGGGTAGCTCAAGAGAATGATATCAATCAAGCTCAAGAAAGAAAATCTTTATTGAGGTTAGCTAGAAAGAATAATTTAAAGCTTTTTGGTAAAAGAGCTGCTTCTACTCTAATAGATTTTTCAGTTACTGTACCTGTAAATGGTAATGCACCTGATTTAAATTACATGCCCTTGATATTAAGAGGCGCACAAGCTATTGGTGCAGGGCAAGTTTTTGAAACAATATATGATTCAGACTTTAGTAATCCTTTATCTGTTCTAGGTACTCCTAATAGATTTATAGTTCCTAACTATGACTCTAATCAAGTTATTACTTCATATACTATAACAAAAAGAGAGATAGCTGTTAATGGTAGAAGTAAATATTTCTCTAAAATAATAACATCTGCTGACTCAATACCTTTTTTAAGGGTCACTTTACCAGATCAAGATGTCTTAGAGGTTACAGATGTAATAACATTAGCTGGTACAAATTATACAACTAGACCTTCATTATCTCAATTATATAATCCTGCAAATAGATGGTCACAAACTAACTCGTTGACTGATCAAATGGAGTTTGCTGTGGATTCTACTTTGAATTCAGATCAGAGAGGAGTACAAAGAGGTCGTTTTCAAAAAGTACCTAAGAGATATATAACCGAATATACTGACGGTAATTATCTTTCAGTTATATTCGGTGGAGGTAGAACTGAAGTAACAGATACATTAAATCAATATATTTCTAATTCTAATCTTTTATTAGAACAATTAGAACAACAAGTTAATTTATCTGCTTTTGGAGAAATACCTGAACCTAATAACACAATGTTTATAAAGTATCGTGTGGGGGGTGGTGCCAGAACAAATGTTGGTCAAGCTGTGTTAACTGCGGCAGGTGATATTAATTTTATAGTTAATGGTGCTAATTCAACTCTAAATTCTCAAGTAAGATCATCATTGACGGTTAATAATCCTATTCCTGCTATAGGTGGGGCAGATGAACCTTCTATTGAAGAATTAAGGTATCTTATAAAAGGCAATAATGGTGCGAAAGATAGAGCTGTAACATTACAAGATTATAGGGCAATGGTTGCTCAAATGCCTCCACAGTTTGGAGCACCTTATAAATATTCTGTAGCCAATGAAGATAATAAAATTAAAATTAATATTTTAACATTAAACCAAGACGTTACATTAAATAATGTTTCATCTACAGCATTAAAAACTAATCTTAAAGAATTTTTATCATCTAAAAGAATGATAAATGATTATATTGAGATTAGTGACGGTAGAATTATTAACATTAAAATAATTTATTATATTTTAGCTAGTCCTAGTTTTAACAGAAATGAATTAGCATCTTCTATAATTGATACAATCAGTTTACACATGAGTACTGCAAATAGAAACATGGGTGATGATTTGTATATGTCACAATTGAATACAAAAATAGGGGAAATACCGGGAGTTACATCTATTGTTAACTATGAAGTATTTAATCCAATTAATGGGGTGTATTCTATAAATGGTATCGGTCAGGCATTGATTGATGAAGAGTCACGACAAATAGATTTATTAAATCAGGATGCTGTTTTTGTTAATGATGAAGAAATGTTAGAAATAAAATATCCTAATAGTGACATTCAGATAAAATTTGTATCATGAAGATAATAATTAAAAAAAGTTTGTAAAAGAATTATCCGAAAGTAGATATTTTAACAAAGTCACACAAAAATATAACCAATGAGTTGTTGCGGATCACAGAAAAAAGAAATAGTAAAAAAAACTAATAACGTAGTTACAAAAGTAAAATCATCTAACATATTAGCAAAAATAGGAATATTTTTCGGTGCGATAATTGTATATCCTGTATTTCCTATTGTGTTATTTTACATAATGTTTATAAAAAAATGAGTCATAATATTAAAAGGATAAAGGTATCACCTAATGATTTTGAAGGGTCTTACGTAAATTTCGATTTAGAAAAAGATATTTCTTATTTACAAGTTTTATCTTTAAACATAAATCAAGAAGATTTATATCAGTTATATGATAGTCCATACGGTGTTTTAGCAGGTAGAGTTGTTGCGAATGGTGGTTTCGGTGTGCCTAATGCTAAAATATCTATATTCATACCTTTATCGCCTGAAGATGAAAGTGACAGCAATATAAGTAGGCTATATCCTTACAAGACAATAAATGATAGGGATAGCGATGGATATAGATATAATCTTTTACCTTCAAAAAGAGAGACTGCACAAGATACTTGTTATTCTCCTACAGGTACAATGCCTGTTATTAATGATATGCTAAACGATAATGTGTTATTGGAGATACATGATAAATATTATAAGTTTACTACAAGTACTAATGATGCAGGAGACTATATGATAATGGGTATACCTACAGGTAATCAACAAATACATGTAGATGTTGATTTATCAGACATCGGTTTTCTATCACAAAAACCTGCTGAATTAATTGCTCAAGGTGTTAATGAAAATTTATTTGAGTCCTATGTAAAATTTAATACATCATCTGATTTAGATTCATTACCTCAAATTCAAACTATTAATACTGCTAAAGAAATATATCCTTTATGGGGTCAAGGTGAAACTGTAGGAATAAATCGTTTAGATTTGAAATTACCTGTTAATATAACACCTACCGCATACATAATGTTCGGTAATTTCACCGATTCTTCAAGGGGAACATTGAGTAGAAGCTGTAGACCTAGAAAACGTACAGGTAGAAATTGTGAATTAACAACATCTGAGGGTGAGGTAACTATTATTAGAAGGGTTAATCAAAATGGTAACGAAATAGAAGTAATACAAAACTCTAATAATCAAATCGATGAAAATGGAAATTCTGTTTTTGCCATTCCATTAAACTTAGAAAGAAGAATTACTGACGAATTTGGTAATTTAGTGCCAAGTATTGACCCAAACATTGGGATACCTACTTCTGCAAAAATTAGGATGAAAGTTAACTTGTCTGACTCAATAAATGGAGCACGTAAAAGAACTGCAAATTATTTAATTCCAAACTTGTACAATGACTTTCGCTTTGGTGATGACACTTTAGATAGAGATTTTTTTGAAATTAAATGGAAAAAAATATATACCGTATCTAATTATATTCCTAGATATCAGCCTAACAAACAACAAGGCAATGACAATTTCACTGGATTAAAAAAAATAGGGCAATGTGAAAGTAATCTTTCTATACCTTACAATAGAATACGTGGTGAATTCAGCATAATTTACACGGTATTTTGTATAATTTTAGGAGGTATTATTTCTATTTTTGATGTTGTAACTGATATAATTGGTTTTTTAACATTTGGTATTATAGATTTTGAATTCCCTTGCCCTGATGGAACTACTAGAGATGATGCAAGGGATTGGAAAAATGAATGTATATTACCTGAGTTAGCAGAATTTTTTAATGTAATTGAATATGAATTTTATAATGATTTTTTAACAGGATCATTATATCACATGAAATATCGTTTTAAATTTAGATTTAAAAGATCAAGAGAAGCGTTATATTATAGATACTGTGCATTTAATTGTAGAGATTATGTTCCTCAAGATAATCCTAACTACATTAATAGATGTAGAAACAGACATATAGTTGATTATGATATATTTGATTCATCTCCTTCTTATTTCGAAGATGCTGAAGCAACAAAAGAGGATGTTAACAGGGGTTTAATAGTTGAATACAATGGAGAATTTTTCTATGCTGCAAGATCAGATATGCCTATTAACTTTGATGATGCATCTGAATTGAATCTAGATACTTCTGCAACTCAAAAGAATTTATTTTTATTTGCAACTACTTTCAAAGAATTAGGTTCATCAGTAGTTTGTGATATTGAAGCAATACCTTTTTTAGTAACTGATCTAGTGCCATCTACGTTTCAAGAATCAGACGATTTTTCTTATCTGGTTGATTTATCAGGTTTAAGTTCATGTTTTGACCCTGACAATATAGAATCTGAAAGAGTATATAAAATATGTCAATTTGGAGTTGATCTATTGGGTGGTCGAGAAGATGAGTTTAACGATGGAGAATTTTATTTAGATTCTGAAAATCAAATAGCCAGAAAATACTTATGTGAATCTTTTAATCTTTTTTCTAATATTAATACACATAGTATAAATTCTACAACAACCGTTTATGATGCAGATAGTAATTCTTTAAACCCTAATGATCCAAATAATGTTTCTTATGAAATTATAGATGATCAATGTGATAGTATTAGTAACTCAGAACCTATTAGAAATATAACCCCTTATTTCCATTATTTTGGGTTAATTGATGGTAAAACAAGTTTAGATAAAGCAAAAAACTCATTTTTAGCAATATGTTAATATTTATGTTTAAAGATGATTACTGCAATTTTGGTTTTACTTTTAGCTAAACTATCTTATGCTTTAGCAAAAAAAAAGGGAGAATATTAATTCTCCTCTTTTTTTTATAATGAATTATAAAATTCTAGTCTTTTCAATGAATTATGTTTTAAATTAAAATCTTTTAAACATAATTCATGTAATTTTTCAGCATGATCATTCATTAAATTAGGATTATTCAAATAAACTTTTATAAATTTAGTGAAATCTTTATGAGATTTTTTTTCTTCTACTAAAAACCCATTTTCTCCATGATTAATTATATCTGAATATTGCTGTACTGAAGATGCAATCACAGGCACTCTATAAAAACCTGCTTCTATTAGTTTAAGTTCAGATTTTAATCCATTAAATTCGTTATTTGCAAGAGGGACAATAAATATATCTATTTCATTCATAATTTTTAAATATTTAGCAATAGATTGAGTCCAAATACGTCTATATTTTTCATTATCTTCATTGAAATATTTTTTATTCTTATTTGGATTTAATAAATGTTGTTTATATCCATCTGATACTATTGAATAATCTTTAGTTATAATCTCCTCATATTTTTTCCATATCGATAGATCAAAGGCATCTATTATTTTATTATCAGAAGTTCTTATATTTGTATTAAATCCTGCTAATAAAAATTGAACATTTCTAGCATTGAATTTTGATCCAATACCAATGTTTTTCAACAATTTTATATCTTCATGGTGCGAAGACCCTCCTGCCCATCCTAATCTTACTGACTCAGAAGCTATTTTATTAATTTTAATTTTGTTTGGATCAAGAGAATTAGGTATTACTATTACATTTTTATTATAAGCTCTTATTTTGTTAGCTAGATATTTTGTTGTTGTTGTTACTCCATCAGCCATTGTAAGTAAATTAACTATTTTTTTTACAATATTATTTTTTTTGTTATACTGATACAGCGAATGTGTGTGAGGAACAACCCAATAGTCATCAACATCTACAACAATCTTCATCCCTTGTGTTTTCATTTTTTTTAGAAATGAAACATATTCTATGTTTTGAGCAACATTGCAGTGAGTGAATATTATATCATGTGAAGGCATTATATTATCATTAATTTTACCTTCTAAAATATCAATGTTATATTGGTGCTCTTTTGAGAGATATAAATTTGGCTCTGTAACTCGATATTTTTCTACTCCAGCGCTTGTTGTGTTTAATATTAACATTTTTTCTTTCAAATATAATATAAAATTTTTCAGTATATAAAGATTATTTTTAATTATTTTAAAATCGAATGATATTTATAAATAAATTATAATCGATTATTATGAAACAATTATTTTTCGTTTTATCAATGTTTTGTCTATCAGTTTCAATGATGGGTCAAACAACAGCAGAACGTTCAGTTAGAGATAGTCTTTTTAATGATTCAGAGTTTAGAGGAATTGTTGCAGACATTATGTATGAAATAGCTATTGATGTTGTAGCAAATGATACTAGTACTTATGAGATTAGTGTAAGACCTTATTTTGATCGTTATTTAACAACACCTACTGATTCTCGTGACTTTTTTGTTGACATGATTGCTTTATCAGTATTAAACAATTCACAATCAGTAATTAATCTTAATGGAGTTCAATCAGTTGAAATTCAAGTAGAGTTTATTTTGAAGACGCTTAAAATTTGGCAAGGCCCCGTAAATGCTTATATGCGTCAAAAACAAGGGGTTTATGCTTTCCCAAACGCCGATTTAGATGATATTATTCAAAGGTTAGAGGCATTAGAGGGACAATAGACATTCTGTAAACAAAGTATGAAAATGATCATCTTCAAGTGCTGAGGTGATCATTTTTTTTTGCTTATCTAAGCACTTTTATATTTATAAAAAATGGAAAGATAATTCCAATTATAAATCATTTTTTTAATGAAAAACATATATTTAATATTTTTATTAACATTAATAGTTAACATAGGGTACGCTCAAATACCCTTAAATACGTTTTTTGATGTAAGTACTCCAAACCCTATCGATGGAAGGATGGTTATATCAACTATAGGGGATACTTCAACAATAGCAGATAAATATAATGGTCTGTTAACTTGGGTTCAGGATTCTAAAGAATTATGGGTTTATGATGGTCTTACTTGGAATCTATTTAATACAGATGTTACACTTTCACCTAGTAATTTAGCTCAAGAAGGTGCTAATTTTAATGATGTTTTAAGATGGGATGGTAGCAAATATGCTCCTTCTCCAACAAACACGTTTGAGATTGTTGATACCACAATAACTATTACAGTTTGTAATGATTTGGATACATGTGACCATATAAGTTTTCAATCAGCATTAAAACAGGCTACTAGATTAAAGACGACATATGATACTATAGCTGTTGAAATATAAATTGTTCAACGACCTAACCCTGATGGTTCACCTATGATATGGAATGTAGACCAATCACAACTATCTGTTCAAGGAGGAGATTATTCAGGTATATTTTTAAGTAGTAGATATAAAGATAGTACTTACGCTTTAGTAACACCTTCATTTGGTGATCCTATTGTACAATTAAATCAGACTTCAAATTTTGCATTTAAACATCTTATTGTTGATAATAGCTCAGGAGATTCAGGTTTAAATGGTATTCGAGCAGTAGATTGTAATGGAACTTATTTTAATAATGTAAAATTAATTAATTTAAGAAACAGTTATAATATATTTAGAGGTTCTGCTTATTTTGTAACAAGTGAAGCATCTAGAAGTAGCAATAATGCATTATGGAACCAAAATGGTTTTATAAGCATAGCTGCTTGTGATTTTTATCAGTCTCATAGAGGTATTGAAAATAGGGGGTTTATAGTTTCAAGATTTTCAGATTCTTATAATAACTCATTTGCTAACGTTGATAATAAGGGCTATTTAACTGTAACTGATGATTTATTTGATTTGGATACTATATCGTCTAACAGACATTTGTTAAATGTACAAGGAGCTATATTTAAAGGTGGTCTTCAAACTATGAGTCAAACTGAAGTGAATCTACCCTTTAATACTTTAACTGATCAAGGGATAATATTTCAAAGTTTAAATCCTTATCCATTCATGCAAACTACAACAGTGGATGAACCTTCTGCATCATCAGGAATAAAATTTTTTTATAACACTGATGATAATGTTTTAATGTTTTCCCCTGACAATCTTGTTTGGGAACCATTAGTTTCACCCAGTAATTTAGCTCAAGAAGGAGCTAACCTTAATGATGCTTTAAGATGGGATGGTAGCAAATATGCTCCTTCTCCAGTAAATTCCATAGAATATTTAAGAAATAATATAAATATTACTGTATGTAACGATGCTGATAGTTGTGATTATACTACTTTAAATCAAGCTATGCAATTTTCAAGTTTCTATACTTCAATATATGATTCATTATCTGAAAAGAAGATACGTATTGTCATAAGACCAAATCCAGATGGCAGTAGAACAGTTATAGATGAAGAATTAAGCCTTACTCAAGGAGATTACTCAAATGTAAAAATAACATCTGCTTGGGCAGATACAATTTCAATTTTTGATTTTAATGGTGACGGATCAAATAATAGGTTTTTTATTAGAGCAGATAAAGTTTCCGGAGTTACAGTAGACAGTCTTCATATAGTAAACGTAGGTTCTGCTGCTAATAGATGTTTTCGACACACAAAGGTCACTGGAGTTGACCATAGGGATGTTACCGTTGAGGGGTTTCAGTGGGCTTGGAATGTTATTTCTTGTACGGGAGAGTTAGTTAGATGTACTGCAAAAAATAATGATTACAGAGGATTCTGGATACAAGACTGTGGAAGTTTACGTTTTTCTTCAAATAATGCTTTTAATAATAATAGAATTGGGGTTCATTTCCAAAATGCATTTATAAAGAGTTTTGATGGTAGATATATAAATAATGGTGAAAACAATATTGAAATATCAGGTGGCTATATAGATTTTTCGAACAGTGGAGATAATCAATTAGAGAATGATACTACCAGTGATAATCTAGGTTTACTGATTGAAAAAAATGCGTTAGTAGTATTAACTAATCAGGCTATGGTTGACTCAGCTAGAGCTGAAGGATATAGGCTTGGTGTGCGTACACCTGATTATTATATTATGAGCGCTCTTGGCACTGATTACCAATTTCAAGAGGATTCTACTATCAACGCCCCAGACCCAACATCTGGGATAAGATATTATTGGGATTTAGACGATAAAGAACTTAAAATCGCTCCAGAAAACACTATTTGGGAACCTTTAGTCTCACCTAGCAATTTAGCTCAAGAAGGAGCTACTTTAGGACAAGTTCCTATGTGGGATGGTAGCCAATTTACTCCACAGAATGTTCAGGGGAGTGGATCGTCTACCTTACCTTTAACGTTAACTGTTTGTAATGATTTGGATACATGTGACTTTTTAACAGTTAAAGCTGCCTTTGCTGAAGCATCTAAATTAAAGGCTTCAGTCGATACTTCAACGAATACAGCTCTCATTAATATTGTCATAAGACCAAATCCAGATGCATCTGAAAGCATTTTCCAAGGTCTTAAGTTAACCGGGGGTGATTATAGTGGTATTCAATTATCAACGTTATGGGATGGTTCTATTAATAGAGTTAGGGTTTTACCTGATAGCTCTAATATAATTGTGTTGGACAATTTAAGTGGGTTTACTTTAAAAGATGCTAGTTTTGTTGGAGGAGCAGGTAAAAACTTTGATACTAATACATTTCTTCAAAACAATAGATGTGCAAACACTAGTATGACAAATGTAACTATTGACAGTTTTA